>ULTM01044472.1_pt1 | contig 21802 bp, 8 predicted proteins | sample 1957641 | NCBI WGS metagenome assembly ULTM01 (sample SAMEA4835735, study PRJEB28245) | human gut metagenome | biome: gut microbiome; material: fecal sample | place: Denmark | collected 2008 | reverse complement strand
GGAATCTGGTTGGTTGCCGGCGCTGCCATGATCGGCATAGCCATCTGCGCTGCTACTAATGCTGCAAGTGCTGCGGTGGTTAAAAAGTTTCTCTTTTTCATAGACATATCTCCTTTTTTCTTTCCCCTTTTGAGGTTTGTGTATTATATAGATACGCTTACGCGCTTCTAACAGGTTTTCTGATGGTCTGCAAAGCTTTTTTGATTGACTTATAGAATACGAATGGTATTGCTGCCTTGCGCTTTGACAGACAATTCTAATTTTGCTGCTTTGCCTCGACCGTCAGGATCAGGTCGGCGGATACGGTTCCTGTCGTTTCGCCGCTTTCCGGATCGATTGCGGTGGCTGTGGCCACGGCTGTGTAACTTCCCGGTTCCAGTGTAGTTTCCAACGGCCCGCTCAGTTCCCGCTCTCCCGGTTTTAACCGGGCGCTGCGGTACAATTCACTGCCGTCCTGGGCGGACGTGATCACCACTTCCATGTCCCACGGATTTTCCATACTGTTGATAATGTACCAGTCTGCTTCCTGCTCATCTTCCAAATCCCCGCTCCAGCTTACTGTAGGCGCGGTGTTCATCTTGAAGCGGAAGCGGCTTTCATCGGCTGCTTTCTGCAGTGCAGCCTGCTGCTCCACCTTGGTGAGTGGCTTCTGGGTGGAAGCGTTTGGGTCATCCTGCAACGGTCCATGCCTCCTCCAGAAGAGAAAACCAGTGATAAGCATGAGTCCGGCAAAGATCAGAAGTCCGGCTGCGATCATGAGCCGCTTCTTTTTCTTCTGCCTTGCCTGCTTTCGGTTTCTCAGTTCTTCTATCAGTTTGTGATCCATAACATCTCGTCCTTTTGAAGCCGGTCACTAGATGTGTCCGGTGACCGGTATTTCATTATTCTGCAGCATCTACAGCTGCTTCCTGTCCCTCCAGGGACTGCGCATTCTCCAGTTTCTTATCCCCGTCATGTACCGCAGTAAAATAATAGCTCATGGTACTGGTCAGACGTTTTCCGCTTGCCTCATTGATAAGCTGAACCTGATAATCTGCATCAAAGGTGAAATCCAGGAATCTTGCATTCTGATCCTTAGTTCCCATACGGCCGATATACGCCCAGGTATTCTCATTTGCTGCATCAATGCTCTTTACATTGGTTTCTTTCAGTTCAGACTTATGGGCAAGACTGCTGTTTGCTACCGGTGTCAGGAACAAAGCCAGTTCATTGTTGTTGAATCCGGCATTTTTCTGCTTATCCACCAGTTTTAACAAGGTGGTGGTACCGTCATCATCCATCAGATCATTGGTCGTAAAGCCGGACACTCTTGCTTCGATCTCATTGGTTCCGTGGTTCTCGATATAGCATACCGGAGCCAGAAGCTCTGCAGCACCGCCATTTGGCTTCTTGACTGCAATGACACTTACCTTGGTAGGTACTGCCACATCGATCAGATCTTGCTTTAATGTAATCTGACATTTTGTGGTATTGTTGTGATCATCCTTCACATAGAGCCATACGCTTGTTACGGTCTCATCTGTTCCAGCCACATTGCGGATCTTCGGAACGCGGAAGCTGTATTCCTGTGCGTTCGTTGTTGCCGTTTCGGTATATGGAGTGATGTCCTTCAGTCCGGTATCACCTCGGTTGGCATTGCTCTCTGCATCTACATCCATCCAGTGAAGCTTTGCTGCATCTGTTTTGTCCTCATAGGACCAAGCCCACTGCTTGATACCACTCTGGCTGTCAATCAGGTGGCCACTAGGCTTATGGGTTCCAGTAGCGCCGCCAATACTGCTGATCGGCAGTTTATCCGTGTCTTCCAGCATTTTATCCTGGAACTTGACCTTGACCGTGTACTCACTGTTTGTGGTGTCGTATCCGATATGCTCTTCTTCCAGTTTCACCGGAGCATTCAGATCCAGCAGGGAAGAGGTAATCTCTGACTCTACGCAGACCACATGCATGATATAGAAGTAATTCTTCGGATCTGCATTAGGGATCACTGCGGTGATATCAATATTCGTATTGTCAGCTGCCTGATTCTGCGGATAATTAAAATCTAAGTTCACCGCATTGGCAGGAAGGGGATCCGGTCCCGGATCTGCCATGAAGCTGGCATTCATCTGGGTGTACTGCTGCTGATCTGCCTCACTAAGCGGATTGCCGCCTGCTCCCACTTTCGGCATGGCAATGATGTATCCTGCTTTCGCCCTGTGGTCATTGTTCCTGTAGCTGATGTGCAGCATCTTATTCACCGTCTTACCGGTTACACTTGGAATGCCATCGGTATCATTCAGGGTCACTTCCTCGATTTCATCACCGTATTCTACCCAGTTGATGGTTGTGTGGGCTGCCAGCTTACCGAAGATCAGGTCTTTCGTTGTGTCCGGATTTCCGGTAATGTATTCACTGTTTACGGCACTGACCGGTAATGCTGAAGTCACATCAATAAACTTCTGATCCATTCCCACCACATAATTGGTGAAGGTCATGGGCTTCTCACCTGTCAGGTTGATCTGTTTCTGTTCAGTGCCCACCTGAATGGTTTCTATCGGATATAACTGGATCTGAATATCACTGTTGCCAATTTTTCCAACGGTTACTTTGCCGTCTAATACCAGCGGTCGGTTTCTGTGAACATAAATCTTACTTAATCCGGTACTGCTTAAATTTCCGATGTGTCCTGCTGTGCGGTCTGCAGCTTCCGGGATGTCCACCTTCAGAACAGAATGATAAAGGGTTAAGGTTGAATCAGTCCGGTTATCATTCTTGGTTTCCTCTGCCCAGGTATCCAGACGTTTGGTTACAGTCAGGGTCATGTTTGCATCGGATGTTACCTCGTCTTTGCTTGTTCCGGTGCCGTCACCAATGTTCAGTGCACTAAAGCCGCTGACCGTACCTGCAGTTACCTGAATTGGATCATTTCCGGCCGGCTTGATGGTAATGGTCTTACTGCCGGTAACAGAGTTAGCCGGAGTACCGCTTTCATTGCTGCCGTCTGCGGTAATAACCTCAAAAGCATCCGGATTTGGTCTGCTTAAGATCTGAACATCACTGGTTCCTGTTACTACAGCATTTACACTGCCGCCATAAACATATTTCACATGAGCGCCAGCTGCATCTTTCAGGATAACCTGGGTGTTACCATCCACTTTACCCTTGTTGCCACCTCCATAAACTGTGGTTACATTGGTATCTGCTACTTCCACTAATGTACTACCTGTTAAGTCTGCATTCTCTCCGCCGCCATAGACAGTTCCTACCGTACCAGCATTGATCTGAACTACTGTATCACCATTCATGGTTCCGTCAGTACCCTGGCCACCGCCGTAAATCCGGTCAATTGTTCCTCCATTTACTGTAATGGTTGCACCGACTTTTCCAGAATTCGCACCCGAATTGAAGACGCTTAAAATCTTCTGGGTAATTCCTCCACCCTGGGCTTTGGTTCCTCCGCCGTAGATGGCAGTGAAGTCTCCGGATTTGATGGTGATATTTGCTGCTTCTTTTGTCTTAAAGCTGGTGCTAAGATCTGTTCCATCATAATCTGCCTTCTGCGGAACGCTTCCACCGTAAATCACCGCTTTTCTGCCTTCTGCAAACATTACATCCTCGTCAAAGGTCAAATTGCCGCCATTGGCAATAAAGACAATATCCTCCTCTGACTGGTTGTACCTCATAATGGTGTGCTTAAAGGTCGCACTTACATTAGGCGGTAACTCAAAGTATCTGCTTCGTAAGCGGATATGGTATTGATTGCCATAAGAACCAATTTCGTAGTTTTTGTTTTTGTCTGGCGTTGTTGTATTAACATCTGATGAAGTAAATGTAATATGCTTCTGCCCCTGAATTTGTTTCAATGCTTCCAGATCACTTGGCAGCATTTCTACCGCCGCCTGATTGGTTACAGTAAAGTTGTTATCCGAAGAAGCACTGATTGCATTAAATGCATCTGCATAGCTAGGGAAAGACCCATTTTTGGGGCCCAGGCCAACGCCCTGACTGTTCACAGCATTGATCTTACCGCCTTCTTTTTTGGCAAACATAATTTTGTCACAGTTTGGATTACCTGTAAGCACGGCAGACGGACCATTTTTCAGAACCACTCCATAACTTCCATCTTTATCAATCCAATCTCCCAGTTCTACCAAGCCAGTTACCGCCTGCGCTTTTTCTTCCGTCAACACACGAAAATCGGTCGGATCCAGATGAGAACCATTTTCTCCATATCCTTCCAAAAATGGCATACCGTCTGTGGGTTCCAAATTATTCCGGACACTGTTTGTGTAAGAGTTTGTATCATATTTATTTACACCCAACGTGATGTACACCAAATGTCCGTTTGACTTTAATTCTGTCAGCTGCAACGCTGGTGTGCTTCTAGGGTCGGCGGCATTATTAGATGGCTTACCCGCATACTTACTGATAACTATTTCCGAAGTCAGTTCCAGACTTCTTGCCATTGCTCTAGGGCCACGTACCAATCCACTACCACTGTCATAATTTCCATACTGAGCGGAATCTCGAGTGAATGGTTGAACCCGGATTGCTCCATTACCTCCCACAACCATTTTATATTCTGCGTTTTCATCCTTGAAATAAGTACCATTCACATCCAAACCCAGAGAAGCAATATTTACATAGCTTTTATTCGTATCTATAGTCAGTTTTTTATAACTTTCCATGATATAGAATGTGCTTGCCATTCCTTTTGATCCTGCTTTTACATACATCTGCCGATACCGGTCTGGAGCAAGTATTAATGATACCGTATCCGGAGTTTCATCGGATCCAATCAGATCAACATCTATATTGCTCCAAACTCTAAGATAATTCGTATTACCTCGTGTTGGTTGATGTTTTAAATCTGCACCATCATATGGATCAGAAGAAATATTGTTAAATCGCAGCACACCGCGTTCAGTGGAACTCATTCCAGAACTAGGAAAACTTACACCATTCAAGCCTGAACCTGTTGTTGTATTTACGAAAGAGCCTCGAGCTATATACGTATTACGCGGAATATACTTGAAGTTTTTAAACTCTATCTGCATATATGAAAAATATGCCTGATAACCATCTATATCCAGATTGTGTCCTTGTCCATCGATGGATAACGAGCTGTATTTGTCAAGACTTAAGCTGCTTGCCAAATTCTTAAAACTGTTAGCATTCCATACATAAGTCTTTGTTCTGCTCTCATTCAAGTAAGTCGGGCGTGCTGTACTTTGGGTCCCTTGATATTGCTCGAAATTCTGAGACATTTTTACAGTAACAGCTGCTTCTGCTGTCGTATCCAAGGTTCCAGCTGCATTCAGTTTTGGCTCCCAGTTTTTATCCCGGAATCCATACCCAGTCCTGTTAAAGTAAGCTTTCGCGTCAACCGTACCCATGGTCGGTTTGGTTTTGCTGCCGTATTGCGTGTTGTTGTAAACCACGTTATACAAATCCGCCAAAGTACTCTTGGTCGGTAAAGACCAGTTATTATTGATATCCTTCTCACCGCTGCCCACATACTCGGCCAGTGCAGAAACCGGTTTATCTGTGATTGCCGAAGCCGGGTCGGCTTCTGTACCATGGTCCGTAACTGTCATGATATACGCATCTGCCTTGGTTCCGAACAGAATCTCATTCGTATCACGGTTGGTTTTAATCTCATAAGTTCCCTGGGCATCTACATATTTTGTAATGTCTGCCATGCCTTTCTGTGGAAACTTCAGTAAAAGATCACCTGCACGCGCATCATCTGTTGTGGTCAATTTCAGCTTATTTTGTTCGCTGTCTAAGACTACCTCCTTATCAATCTGCAGCGATACTGTTACGAACTCCTTTTTATAAATCTTAAGAATCGCATTGTCACCAACAGGTTTAAGAGTACCGATATAACTTTGGTCTGAACCATACATCTGAATCTCTGCATTTTGAAGGATTACATTATCTGTATGTTCAGTAGTGGCCGTTCCAACAGCAAACTTGCTGTCAATAATACCATTTACTTGCAATTGCGTGTTTCCGGCTCCACTATCAGCTGCACCTACATTCAGTTCGCCATAATCACGAATATCTTTCACACTGATATACGCATTCACCGCATTGGAAGTTGTTCCGGAAGTCTGAATCGTAATCTTCTTTGTTCCAGTTACTGTTCCTTCCTGTTTACCGCCACCGGATACTGACTGCAGTGTTCCGCTATGGATTGTTAGATCCGAGCTGGCTACAGTGTTATCTTTGCTTCCGCCGTAGATGGTCATATTATCAGCATTACCTGATACAGATACAGATCCCGGTCCTACTGTCAACGGAAGTCCATTTGCATAGATATCTGCTTCATTACTGCCTGCTGTCAGGTTAATCTCATTCAGGACATTTTTCTTGCCAAAGAACTGGAAATCTGCCTGTACATTCAAATCACGGTTTGGTGCATTTCCTCCTGCTCCATTCAGGCTCGCCGTCCAGGTGATCTGCTCTGGCGTTGTAAGGGTTGTAAGTGCATTTTTCATAGCCTGGCTGTCAGCTAAAGTGAATACCGATGCATCCGTTCCCCACCATGAAACAATATAGTTGCTTCCTGATCTTTCTTTTTCCTGACTCTTCATGTACTCAAGAAGACTTGTCAGATTCGTAAAGTTTCCAGAAAAGCCTGTTGTTTCATTCTTCAGGAAAATGGCATTTTTTACATAACGTATTGTATAATTTTTCTCTACACTTCCATCTGTTCTCGTCACCTCATCGGTAAACGGCACCCAGTTGTACGTTCCATAGCCATTCCAGCTCTCCATAAAAGAGTTTGGGGGCATCTGATCTGTGATATATTCCTGTTTTTTGTCTTTTGGCACATTCGGCATGTAGAAAAGGATTTCGTTATTCTTATCGTTCTGCCCATCGCATTGTTTTGGATTATAAATAACCTGCTTGGTGCTTGTGATCGGCTTTTGCGCTGTTAATGTAGGAACATATTTATTACGTATATCCGTAACAGATATGGTTTCTCCATTTTCCTCGTATTCGGCTCTGCGGGCAATATCGATACTTCCACCGGACAAGTCAAGAGAACCAATTACAAAATACGTGTCAGGATTTACTACAAACAGCTGATTATTCACCAAATGCGCTACGTCAACATGGTGACCTTTCACTTGAATGCATCCTTTATAGCCTCCTGCATCCGGAGTTTTTCCTTCTTTATCAGCAAGAACATCTCCGTGAAAATAGAGTTTTGCATCGTTGCCTTCATACTTTACAGTATCAAAATTATAGAGGTTATTGATCCTAACCGAACCAATGTTTGTATATTCCATTACATGGAATCCTGTATCACCTGTAAAAGCTTTTGATTCTACACAAATAACCGCATCTTTGGCATCTGCTGCCTTCGCTGACTTTGTCCCACCATAAACATCCGGATAGATTTCCTGATCATCATCTGTTTTCACAAAACGGTTCAGATGTTTAAAACGTGTTTCCCCGCCATTTCCAATGATGGTAACATTGTCGATTCCTCGCTTTAACTGAAAAAGACAACTGTAAAAGGTAACATCAAGGTTCTTTGGAAGTTCTATCTCATTGCCACATTCCAGTAAAATTCGATAGCGATAAATGGAATCTTTTGACTTAAAATCTTCCTTATAATCGAATGCCTTGTCACCGTTATCTGTACGCACACCGCTCTCAAAGGTCAGAGATACGTTGTTGTTGCTGAATGTCTTTAAGGCTTCCGCATCCTCCGTTCTAAATACAGCCTCCACGTTGTTGCTGATCGTGTAAGAACCTGATTTTGATTTATCATTCAGATAATTTAGAGCATCTTCATAAGTAAAAAAGGTATCCTGCTTAACTCCATCTGCGTTTTTTACCTCAATGTTTCCACCGGTTCTCAAAACTGCCTTAACTTGTTTCCGGTCATTTGCATAGGTAACAAACGGCTGTGCTGTGTTCTTGTCCTGTGTATCTACTCCATAGGTTTTAAAGTCGAATACATTTACAACTCCTGCTTCCTGCGCATTTGCAATTACAGTTTCTTTCTGGATTCTCTTAGGGGATCCATCTGCAGTGCTGGACTCAGCGACCGTGATTTTGTGTTCACCAAAACTTGTTGTTGCTCCAGCCTTAAATGTAAATATCGGATATGCATAATCATGAATAGAGCGCTGAATCAGCATATCACCATTTACAACCAGATTTTGGATATTCCAAAAACCATGTTTATACTTATTTTGATTTGTATTTATACCAGTTTTACCTTGAACTGGACTCCAAGCATTTCGGAAAGCAATCGTGCCTTTACCATTCAAGATTACTGATTTTGCTTCCCACAGGAAATAAAGCTCCACCTTGCCGTTTTCATGCGTATTAATATTGAAATCATCCGATATGTACTCAGCCGCAACTGGTCCAAGCCCACCTTCACAGTTTGCATCAATGGTCAAATTTTTCGGATATATCACATGATAAAGCGGACTCATCTCGCTAATGTTGTCTGCAGTTAATTTCACATCGTATTTGTTTCTATCCGCAGTTGTTTGTGGTAAAAGACGCAGAACACTGGTAGACTGATTAGCATATTCATCATTACTGCCGGCCAGATCCTTCCAGTTTCCTTTCATCTTTGTTTTTTTATCAATATCATTAGAATAGCCAACTCTTCCTAGAGTGCCAGATTCTGCAGGACCAGAAACAATATTTTTCAGTTCCAGATAAGTTCCGTCCTTTAAGGTAAGCCGTGTAGAAGCGGCTTCGCTAAAAGCTGAAATATTCCAGGTTGCATTCTCCATTCTGAAATTCTGTAACCGCACCTGCATAGGCGGAATCTTATAATTAAAGAATAAAGTTGAGCTCCAATTTCTAGACGGATTTTTTGTTCCCTTATCCCAGGCAAAAGCTTTATTATTACCATCTACACTAATGGAACTATCTTCTGAAAGCCCATTAAAACCTGTAATAAAACTTTCAATGCTCACATCTGCAAGATTTGTGTCTGCAGTAGTTCCTGACACCTTCACATCAGGATCTCCACCATCTTTCATGGTAGTTCCACTGGCAGTCCCACTCTGGAAATTACTCCAATTTCCATTGGCAACCGTTATCAGGCCTCCCAGCGTATCTACCTTTCCTTTTGCATATGTATCACTGCCATGAGAAACAAATGTGAATAAGCCAACCGTTCTGGCTGCTGCACGCACCTGCCGTACTACCGAAATCTTCTCCCCGGTCTCCGGATCTTCAGCAGAAAGGGTAACGGTGTAGGTTCCCTCCTTTACTGCAGGCTTTTCTGTTTTTGCTTCTCCAGAGGAAGCAGCGGCTTCTTTCTCTGCCGCTGTTTCCTCTTCCTCAGCTTCCCCTAATGAAGCTAACGAATATGCGGAAAAGCTATAGGTTGAAATTGCTGCAATGTCTTCCGTTTCCTCTTCTTCCGGTGTCTCTGTTTCTGTATCATCGTTTTCCGTGTCATCCGCATCCACATCTTCCTCTGCCGCTTCTGTTCCGCGATACAGGTCGCTGATGTCTTCTACGGAAATCTTTACTCCTTCTACCGCTTTTTCAACAGAATCGGAAGCATTTCTTACTTCTGCGCCGCTGGTCAGGTCGTAGTCTGTGCTGCCAGCCGGAATTTCCAGAACCGGAGCGTAAATGTAGTAGCCATCTACTACCTCTACCTTACGGTCTACGGTAAATTCCTCACCGGTAAGCGGATGTTTAGCTCCGATCACCACATGGTAAAGTCCTTTTTTCAGGCGAAGCTCTGTTTCAGTATCATCCCCATTCTCTGGAGATTCCTCTGAAGCTGCTTCCGCATTGCTTGGTGTGGCCACTGCTTCTTCTTTTGCATTTAACAGCTCTGTTTCATCTACCACATAGAGAGCTTTGACTTCCTGATTCAGCTCATCCCGGGCCATCATGCCTGCGGTCAGGTCGTAGCTTAAGTTTCTGGTTCCGATGTAGAGTGTAGGTGCGTCAAAGAGGATACGCTCACTTGGGATCACCTGGATCTCACGGTCGCAAACAATTTCTTCACCGGTTTCCGGATCAGTGGATGCCAGTTCCACCATGTAGGTTCCCAGATACAGGTTTTCTATGTAAGGTACACCTTTTTCATTGATCACCACATGGGCTGCAGTTTTTAAATCACTGTCATCTTTTACGGTAATCTTTGCTTTTTTGATCTTCTTTCCATCTTTGTCAGTCAGGAATGCGTCCTCTAACAGGATGTCCGGATTTTTCAAGATCAGGTCGTACTCAACACCTTCTTCGGTGATTCCATCGCTGTCATCATCCGTCTCTTCTGCATTTTCTTCTTCACTGTCCACCCAGAAGCCTTCATCATCGCCCCAGAGAACTTCAGACTCCTGTTTTGGATCTGCATCGGATGCTGTTGCCCGCTCTGCGTTACTGGACGTTGCCACCGGCACATTGCGATGAATCTGAACGCCAAAGAGTTCTGTGTCAGCCGGGATTTCAAGAATCGGTTCATCGTACTCAATGTTTACATCGCCTTCTGCCGGAACAACCCGGACAATTCGGTCAAAGTAGATGATATCTTCTGTTTCCTCTAAGGTTCCATCTGCTCCAGTCTCAGATCCGCTTTCCGATACCTTTGTTTCTGCAGTGCTGTCTGTTCCCTGTTCTTTGCCGGTTTCCTGATCTGCTCTGCTGTTCTCTTGGTCCGCTGCGCCTGTCTCTTTTACCGGGGCATCCGCTTCCTTGTCTGCTTTGCTGTTTTCCTTTGCTGCTTCGCTTATCTCTGCCTCAGAAGTTTTCTCTGTTTTCGTTTCCCCGATCACAATCTCCTGGTCGGCTTTGTCTTCCTTGTCAGCATAGCTTTCTTTCTTATTTAACGGAAGCTCAGCTGCATACGCAGTTCCAATCCATCTTGCTGCCAGGCGGGAGAAAAATGAACCTTCTGCCTTAGCCGTAGTACCGGAGCCTGCTAAATCACTGCTGCCGGAGCTATTGCTGCCGGAATCACTGCTGTTTCCGGAACTGCTTGAGGAATCGCTTCCGGAACTGTTCCCTGAATTGCTGCCACCGTTTTCAGAACCGCTGTTGCTGCCGGAATCTTTGTCGGATGAACCTTGATCGGTGGATCCGGTGTCAGATGAATTCTTGTCTCCGGTATCTTTATCAGAGGATCCCTGATCAGAATTTCCTTTATCAGAGTTTTCTTTATCGGAAGTATTCTGATCGCCGCTGTCCTTATCTTCGGAAGATCCGGTACCGGTACTTCCGCTTTCAGAGTTTCCATTGTTTTTATCTGAATCGGATTTATCTTCTGTGCCGGATTCGGTGTTATCTTGATCCGGTTTCTGGGAATCTGCACTTCCAGTATTTCCAGAAGAAGTATTGCCCTGGGAATCATCTTTCCCGGCACTGCCTGTTTCTGTTTCTGCTTCCGTTTCCTTGACAGAAGTACCTCCTCCTGAACTGCTGCTTCCTGATCCGCCGCCTCCGCCAGACGAACCGCTTCCACCAGATACGCTTCCGCCGGAAGAACCAGTGCCTCCATTTCCGGCAGATACACCATCTTCAAGCGGTGTCAGGGAATACTCTACCGTGTACTTGCCCGGTACTTCAATATCGAAGTTGCCGGTGTCCTCCACCATCAATTCATATTTTCCCTTATCATATGTAATGCCTTCCGTCAGGTCATAGTCCTCTGTTCCACGTACAAGCCTAAGCTCTGGTGCTTTGTAGGGTTTTGTCTCCTTTGCTGCTGCACCTCCTACTGCCGTAAAGGCCATGACTGCGCCAACCAGTCCATATAATGCACGGCGGCCTCGTTTTCCTTTGATCATAAAGCGTTCCACCTCACCCTTCGTTTCTTCATTCCACGTAATACCACATAATATGTATTATGTGGAAAAAGGAAAAAGGGCAAAAAAATACCACATAATATGTATTATGTAGTCAGGAAGCCAGCCACAGGACAGAAATATTGTTTTTTTCAAACAGAAATACGCATTTTTTATGAGCTGGCAGACATTTTCCAGTGGCGGGCTCTATTTGTCGTGGGCTTATTATTGGGTTATGTATGCGTCTATGAAAGTGCGGCTAAAAATCGGCCAAAATACATCAAATTTATGTCTTTTGAGTGTTGACAATATTCCTAGTAATATAGTATATTATTACAAGCAGTGACACATTCTGTCGAATTGTGTCGCATGATTACCACATAATACATATTATGTGGTATTTTTATTTTCACACAACTAATCGCAGGCTTTCTAGCCGTTTTATATGCTGTTCCCCGACTGTGCGTGTATAAATCCGGGTGGTGTTCACACTGGCATGTCCCAGAATATCTGCCAGATAGAAGATATCTTTATGCTTTTTATAATAGACTCTGGCAAACAGGTGACGCAAATTATGCGGAAACACTTTTTCTGCACTGACTCCGGCTGCTTTGCTTATCTTTTTCATCTGGCTCCATACATTACTCCGGTCCAGTGAATTTCCCTGTCTGGAACGAAATACAGTTCCGGTTTGTATCTTCTGTTTCTTGCAATACTGAATCAGCCTTTTTCTCAGTTCTTTTACCAGATAGATCTGCCGTACTTTTCCTTTACATACCACTTCTACCTTTCCCTGCATCACGGCTTCTACTGTAATATAGCTCAGCTCACTGATCCGGATTCCCGTCCCGGCAATTGTCTCCATTACCAGTGCAATCTGTTCTTTTCCTTTTTGCCGGGCCGTCTGCACCAGTTTCTGATATTCTTCCTGTTTCAGTTCTCTCTGATTTCCAGCAAACATCTGCTGCTGGCACTTTACTCCTTTTACACAGCATTCATTCCAGCCCAGGTACCGGAAATATAAATTCAGGGCTACCAGCATACTATTTGTGCTGCTCACTTTATAATGTTTTTTCAAATAATTTTTGTATTCCATGACCCGTTCTTTTGTCACTTCCCTGTTTTCTCCCAACCAGGAAGAAAAGGCCCGTATATCACGAAGATACTTTTCTATGGTTGCCCGCCCTTTCTCCATCTCGATCAGATAGGTTTTATATGTTTCCAGTCCTTCTATTTCTTCTAAAAGCTCCATAACTGTATAAAGCCCCTTTCTTTTTCTATCAGAATACCCATTTCTCCCTATTGTACGCTTTCTATTTTCTGGATGAAATATGAGATCGCTTGAAAATATAGAAATATTTGGCAGGTGAAATAAAAGAGCATAAAAAAAGACAACCTCTGGACATGATGTCCAAAGGCTGCCAATATACTTTTTAATAGCGCGTAAGATTCTATCAAGTAAATTCAATTTCTTCTTCTGCCTTATTATAAATGTCAATCTGGTTTTGTACATCAATTTTATTAACCAGCCATCCTCTTACCATACATAGTTTTATAAAATCATCAATTCGGTTTTCCCCATACATTTCTTTTAAGGTAATTACCACACCAAATGACATTCCTCTTCCTGTTTGGGGTGCTAAACGTTCTTTCGTTTTAATACTAAGTCCCCATGCACCATTTTCATAGGCTTTTCTAGGTCGGGCACTTTCCTTCACAGCTTCCGATACATGTTTAATATTATCCCACTTTCGATAGAGTTTTCTTGCAACCTCTTCCTGAATATTCTGTGGACCTTCATCAGCCTGTTTATTATTGTCGATTGCCTTAATCATAGCTCTTCCATTTTTCTCTATGATTCTTCCAAAGTGAATATCCATCTCTGTATTTGTATAATCTACACCCTGGTTACGATCACAACGCGGAAAATACGCCAATGTTGTCTTCGCAAAAAAAGGATATGCTCCCATATTTTGCGGAACTGGAATATTATAAGTATAGGTTTCATATTCATCAATTGTTCCACTCATAATAAATCGGATTTCATCGTCCCTGCTATGAAGAATATCATCAATTTTGATTGGAACAATTCCATATCCCATTGTATACTCTTTCATATCTCTTGGATTCCATTCCGCTGCCGAATCAATAATTAGTGCTTTTGCAATTTCCCGACTTAATCCAACAACATGAATTAAATACGCAAGTTTTCTTGTGATCCATGGTGCTGCAACCGAAGTTCCCATTACCCTGGTCTTTTCAAATGGCACATATACTGTCATTTTTTCATTTTTATCTCCACCATAATAGCAAATATCTGGTTTATAGAAGAATGATAACACCGGCCCCTTTCTCGTATAAGAAGCAGACCTTCCATGAAAATCCACCGCATTTACTACTAAAGAATTCAATGAATCCGCAGGGGCTCCAATTTGCACGCTATTGGAATTTTGTTTTGTTCGATTTGTTCCGGCCACCACAAAAATCACATCATAATCTGACTGAATCCGATCTAACTCTGCCGCTTCCGGTGAAATAAAATTCGGATCAATTTCCAGATCAGAACCCAAAGATAAATTCCAAACTTTAATATCGCGGTTTTGTCTTACAATATCATGAATCATTTTCAAAACAAGAAATGAACTGAATTTTCCTGCTTTCGCAACACCAAAATGCCTTACTTTAAATCTGCCACAATTATCCTCCAATTTAGGATTCAGAGCCGGTCCATCTACAATAAGAGAGGTTACTGCAGTTCCATGTCTAAAATCCTCTTCCTCTAAATCAATCTCAGGTTGTAAACAGTTTCTATAATCAACCCATTTATGAAAATAAACCCGATCATCAAAATGAGTATCAATCACGCCTATGGTTGGCTGGTTCGTTGGATCTGGAATTGTCATTGTTTCTTGCTTTTTCTCGTTATCATCGCCTTCGTCACTTTCATCTAAGACAATTTTTGAAAAATCACTTATTTGTGTTGCAATCAGATAATCTACATTATTATGAAGAATGTCCATTTCTCTCTGATCCAGACGTAAAGTTGTATCATCGACCATTGTGATACGGATTGGATCTAAGCCTAATTGCTTTAACAGTTCTTTTGTATCAATTCCTGTTTTATATAAAGTAACCAGAGACTGTTCGTTCTCATTCTTTTTTGCACGATCCAAGGTAAATTCTTCCACATAATTCACATCGGTAACAACCCGTAAAAATGCAGATTTTTTCATGATCGAATCATCATAATTTCCTTTATTGATCTGTTCGGTATCTGTTTCTGTAATCTCACCATTATAATCCTTCATTAATACCTGTTCACAAATTTCCAAGTGATGAATAGATTTGCGAAGTGCCTCTATGGATACAAAATAGGTAAACACATGTTTTTTTACTGGTGTTCCCTTCGCATCCCTTCCAATTATAAATTTTGCCCCACGGATAGACTGATTAGGCTGAGATCCTTTTTCTCCTAGAAGGATCTGCAGTCTGCTACTTTTTGGAACAATTCTCGTATAGTGTACACTAATTAATGCTCCACCAATTCTGGTATCCTCAAGCCAAAATTGCTCCAGACTCTGAAGCTGGCGTCGCAAAGCTTCAACATGCCCAGCAGTTACTTTTGAATTTTTAGGAAGATTCAGTGGTCCGTACACACTCGTATTTTTTCTCTGAAGGAACTTTCCTTTTAATTGTAAAATCTGGTTCATAGGCTCACTCCTTTAATTCACGGGCTATGGTACTTTTGGCTTTTTTCGTCAGAATTTCCATTTCTCTTAATGTAAATTTCTGCGACTGAAGTTCTTTCAAATCTTCTGGATTCCTATTGGTTACCATATAATACATTCTACGTAAATAATCAGTTCCATCCTCTGGATCACTGAAAGCAACAGCTGTCCGGATGAGATTTTTTAACTCTCCCGGATATGGAATTGGATCTAACAATGCCATAATTTTGCGGAACATTCGAATATCCTTACTTGCCAACTTAAACTTAGTCAGAAATTGATTCAAAAATTCTTCCGCAATTTTTTGCAGATCCTCTCTCGTATAACGATTAAAATCAATCACTGAATCATATCTTCGAATCATCGCTTTATCAAAATATTGATATAGGTTTGTTGTTGCTACCATAACAACATTTTCATTCATATAATCCATACCTTTTAACATGGCAGACGTTGCACGCCCCATTTCTCTTAAATCATTCTGGTTCGTCCGATCCAATGCCACCGCATCTATTTCGTCAAAGAGCACTAAGACGCGTTCTGGATGAACGAAATTATTGATTTCATGAAATAGTCCCGAAATATTTTTCTGTGTCTGTCCCAGCTTACTATCTATTACGGCTGCAAAATCAACCATATAAATTTCGCGCTTCAATACTCTTGCCAACTGTTTTACTGCTTCCGTTTTTCCTGTACCTGGTGAACCCTGGAATAAAAATTTATTAATTCCTACATTATGAGATACCGCATGAACAATTCCCAAAATATCTTTTGTAATGCAATCTGGGAGCCACAGACTATCCCCTGACGGCTCAAGCTTTTCAAAAAATACCGTATTTTCATCGCCCATTTGCGGCACAAACGTGTTAGCATCAGATAATAATGCCATAATATACTCAGCTAACTGCGTATCGCCTGATGCATCAAAATCTCTTGCAACATCATAAGCTTCGTTTCGGAATCCGGCATCATTATTTTCCACGTAGTATTTAATTAAGTTAATGACATTTTTCTTCTTCATCTGATTCTCCTCCATCTATACATTCATTATATACTACTGGGACAGAAAAAGCAATATTGGTACAGATTTTTTCTTATTGACTTTTCAGGTGTCATATGATATATTCATTTCAGAAACAAAACCACAAAAAAAGAAACCAGCATCTAAATGAATAGACACCGGTTTCTGTACACATATAACTCTCGCAAAGTCAGTGTATCACAGAATCTCGTTTCCCGCAAGGAATTTCTATTCATTCAGGCTTCTTTTGGTACTCATTGTTTCTATTGTTCCTAATAAACCAAATAGTAGAAAGTGAGGTTTGCTATATGAAAGCTACCAAAATTAGAATGAAAAACGGTTGTAAATATTCAACCAAGACTACGGAAATTGCAGATATCTATGTAGAGGGTTGTACAAATCCTGGATTCTTCTCCAAAGAAATTCTGCACAACTACTTAAAGGATCATCCTGGTTCGATCTATGTCAATATTTCCCCTTATCCCAATCTAGTTCCTGCAACAAGTGTGAATGGCGAGAAATATGTACGTTCCGAAGCAAATGATACACCGTATGACAACTTATTAAAACTTCCGAGAGAATAATCTCTATGCAGAAAAGAACACTGATGATAGATGCCATCAGTGTTCTTTCTATTACTTATTCGTTTTTTCTTTTTTCAAAAAAATCTTCTTTATTTTTCCCTGCTCATCATAATATACCTTGTTCGTCCCAGGATAACGTTCCAGTAATGCTAAACAAATTTCTGGTTCGTCAGCAAAAACCATCATCCAGACAGAAAAGAATCCATCCGCTGTCGCAGTCATTATGATTTGTTCTTTCATAGCATTTTGATAGCACTCCGATGCGTCCTTCACATGATGCCAGTTTTTTAAAGATATTAATGCTTTATTATAAGAAAGATTGCGGTTCAAAAATCTTCTGTCCTTATCCTGTTTCTTACCTCCAGGCTGCAGATCCGGTTCATTTCCTAATTCAACCATGTCGTATGTATTTTGTGCCTTTTCACACAAACTTCCTGTTGGATCTAATTCGTTCAGAACCTCTGCATTTACCTTTGGGATTCCATTTGTATAAGAAAAGGCAATTGCTGTATTTGCCGCATCTGGCCATAAATAATCTTCTGCATTCTGCGGTGTCGTCTTTGCCGATTTTCTGCTATTACAATATTTACAACCTAAAAGCAAATTACTCCACGCAGTCTTATCTCCTCCATGCTTTTTCGATATCATATGTTCTACTTCCGGAACATGGTTAATCGGCATTTCGCAGTAGGAACAATATAAACCAATTTTTTTCTCCAGGTAAGGTAAAGCTTCCTGATACTCTTTTATTTCTTTATAGGGTGATTCACCTTTATCTACTGGTCTCATTTTTTTTCACTTTCCATGCTTGCTCTATATACTGCTGATGGACCCAGGCCAGATATGCTGGGTTTTCACTGTACTCAGCTTCTAAATCAGCCAGCCGTTTGCCAAGTTCATCTATCTCTGCTTGTGTATTTGCACTTTTCAGTGCTGCAAAATACTGTTTTGAAGCTTCATATATTTTCCGCTTCCGTTCACTATATTGCGGCAGAACCACTCCCATAACGTCTTCCGCTATATCCTCCAGTCCCTCACCTGAATATTCACTATCTAATGGTTGGTCTAACGTAATCAATTCCCCTTCTTCCAAAGACTGAATAATAAACGGTGAATGAGTTGCACAGATAAATTGAACTCTCGGAAACTGTTCTTTTAAAATTCCCATAATACGTTTCTGCCATGTGGGATGCAGACTCAGATCAACTTCATCAATCAACACGATTCCTGGGGTTTTTTTCAATGCATCTCCTTTAAGATACGGATTTAAAATGCACATTCTTGTTGCAATGTCAAGAATAATTTTTATCACATTCCGATATCCATCACTTAACATCTGAAATGGCAATATCGCTCCCTCAGCTGTTCTAAGTGCAATCATATCCTCTTCATACTTGGTTGAAAATATAATCTCTTCTTCCGGCTGAAGTTCTTCTTTAAACGCATCATTCACTGCCTGCAGAATCGCTTTATAGGCATCAAACTGTTTTCCACCATTTTCTTCAACAGCAACCGCTTTCAGAGTGTCGATGTATCGAAACGCAATATCCAATCCATGCTGTGCATCCAGGCAATGACTATATGCATCGGTTCTACTGAAAACTCCTTTTTTTATCGTTTTTTTATTTCCGTCTTTCCACAAACGAGAAGTACTAAGATAAAGTACCAACGGAAGAACAACCTCCTGATCAGAATGATCTGCCTTCGATATTTCTTTTTCCCATGCAATTACCGTTGGCTGCATAGGATTCGAACCACCAAATTTTGTTCTGGCATCTTCTTTTAAAATTACTCGCTGAAACTCTATGGGTTCATCTTTACTATCCCATTTCGCTTTACAGCTAATTTTACATGGATACTGTGAAATTGTTCCCGTGGTAAGGATCGTGCTATCCTCACTAATCTGAGCTTTCTGCAGAGCATCCGTGGATTTTATGTTGTATACAAACCTGGATGGAACATAGGTCTTATATGCTGCAAGATATGCCCCCAACATTACATTTGCGGCTTCTAATACGGTTGTCTTTCCAGAACCATTTTTCCCTGCAAACACATTCATTCTGGGATTTAAAGTAAATTTTTTGTTTTTAAATCTTCTGTAATTAAAAAGACTTAATTCCTGAATTTTAAATTCGCACATGACTTTAGCCGCCTTTCAATAAATCCTTGCTTCATACAATCAACTATACCATTTTCAAAGGCTGCTTGTCAATTTTCCGTTGGGTCCTACACTATCAATTTTGCAGACATTCTACATTTTCTTTTAGATTATGTTTCAAACTATATTCCGTCACTGTATTCTGTTTAAGTTTGTTCAATTTCTTACGAATGGACTCATTCATTTTGGATTCATTATCTCGACTGTCTTTTTTCTGTACCACTTCTTCTCCCTTCTCATCCATATTCAAAAGCGTATTCAATGCCGTCAGACGCTCCAGCTTTTCCTTCAGTTCACGCTCCTGTGCAAAGGGCTTTGTTACTTCCTGCTTTGCGCTTTCCAGCTGGCGCTTTGTCGTATCCAGCTTTGTCTGGATTTCCTCCAGCTGTTTGGGCATAAGCTCCAGGGCGTGGTTCATGCGCACAATATTTCCAAGGGGATCCGGCCCCAGTTCCAGCTTATGGGAAGTAGCACCTTGCAGATTCATGATGAAACGCTGTGCAAAATGGTCATGGAAAATCACCATATCAAAACCTGAATAGGATCCTACCTGTACCGGTTCCCGCAGACTTTGTATCTCTCTGCACATATTTATGATCGCTGTTCCGGCTTCTTTCTTATCTGTATAAATGGTTCCGCCCACTTTGGCCCGAAATTCTTCTTTATCTGACGGTAAATTCTGCTGTAAACGTGCCATATCCTTCTCCATTCCTTCGGCCCGTTCGGTCAGATCTGCAATTCTCTGGGGATAATGTTTCGTGATATTATCCTCCAGACGGTAAATCTGGCTTGCATGGTTTGCTTTCAGCAGTTTCAACTTTGAAACCTGAATATCCAGATCCATCTTTTCCTTAATATATGGGTTTCCGGTAGCAAGTGCTTTTACCTCCGCATAAGACAGGGCGGATTCATCAATATCCTCACAGGAACGGACCGGGGATTTACTGGTCATGATCTGGCCTATGAACTTCTGCTTGTTTTCAATGACCTGCCAGGAGTAGCTGTCAAAGGTTCCTTCTGTCACATAGCGGAAAATCTTTACTTTTGGATTCTGGTTGCCCTGGCGCAGGATTCTTCCTTCCTGCTGTTCAATATCGGACGGTCTCCAGGGCACATCCAGATGGTGCAGGGCGATCAGCTTATCCTGGACGTTGGTTCCGGCTCCCATCTTGGCGGTAGAACCCAACAGAAATCTCACATCTCCGCTTCTTACCTTACTGAACAGTTCTGCCTTTTTCAGCTCCGTATTGGCCTCATGAATAAAAGCGATTTCCTGATTGGGAACCCCTTTTTCTTTCAGCTTTCTGCGGATATCATCATAAACATTGAAGCTTTTATCTCCCTTGGGCGTTGAAAGATCGCAGAAGATCAGCTGGGTTGACTTTTTCGCTTTTGTCTGTTCCCAGATTGCAAAGGCTTTTTCCACGCAGCTGTTGGTCTTGGATACGGTCTCATCCGGCAGCATTTCATCCATCAGCCGCTGATCCAGAGCCAGCTTTCTTCCATCATTGGTGATCCGAAGCATATTGTCCTGCTCCGGTGATACCAGGCGGTTTCTGACATCTTCTGCCCGCTCTGCCAGAGATGCCACCATATCTTTCTGATAATCACTGAGCTTTAATACAACATTTTCATAATCTGCTTCCGGAACCGGAAGCTTTAACATATCCGGTGTCTGTATATCCGCGCTTTCTTTAAAGAGGGCGATCAGCTCCGGCAAATTGAAAAACTTTGCAAAACGGGTCTTTGCACGGTATCCGGTTCCTTCCGGAGCCAGCTCTACTGCCGTCTGTGTTTCCCCAAAGGTAGATGCCCAGCTGTCAAACTGGCCCAGTCCCAGTTTTTGAAGCGTACCATACTGGAGATAGCGCATATTGGTATAAAGCTCGGTCATACTGTTGGATATGGGCGTTCCCGTAGCAAAGGTAACGCCTTTCCCTCCCGTCAGTTCATCCATATACTGGCATTTGGCAAACATATCCGAGGATTTCTGTGCTTCCGCCTGGGCAATTCCGGCTACATTCCGCATTTTGGTATACAGGAACAAATTTTTGTACGCGTGGCTCTCATCTACAAACAATCGGTCTACACCCAGTTCTTCAAAGGTAACTACGTTGTCTTTTCTGGAACTGTCATTTAGTTTCTGCAGACGGACTGACAACATTTTTTTCGATTTTTCCATCTGTTTAATGGTATACTGCTCTCCCTTTTCTGCTTTGGCCAGTTCAATGGCTACCTGGATTTCATCAATCTCTCTTTCTATGGTTTCCCTCTGGCGCTTTAGGGAAAGTGGGATTTTTTCAAACTGGCTGTGGCCGATGATCACGGCATCATACTCTCCCATGGAGATCCTGGAACAGAACTTTTTCCGGTTTGCCGGTTCGAAATCTTTTTTCGTTGCTGCCAGGATATTGGCTCCCGGATACAGCCGCAGAAAGTCACCGGCCCATTGTTCTGTCAGATGGTTTGGTACTACAAAAAGGCTTTTCTGACACAGGCCAAGGCGCTTGCTTTCCATAGCTGCGGCAATCATTTCAAAG
>ULTM01016944.1_pt1 | contig 21864 bp, 18 predicted proteins | sample 1957641 | NCBI WGS metagenome assembly ULTM01 (sample SAMEA4835735, study PRJEB28245) | human gut metagenome | biome: gut microbiome; material: fecal sample | place: Denmark | collected 2008 | reverse complement strand
AAAGTTGATAAGGTAACTGGCATTTACAATAGAGCCGCATTTATGGACTGGGTGGAAGACAAGTGCAGTACCATCAATGAGAATGAAAAGCGTTTCCTGATTATGCTTGATGTGGATGGCTTTGGAAAAGTGAATGATAGGTTCGGTTACAATTACGGTGACACAATGCTGAAAAAAATCGCGCAGACATTGAAATTAGTAACAGAAAATGAGGATATTTTGGCGCGTCTGGGCGGAGATGAATTTGCCATATTCACTGGCGGATTTTCCGATATAGATATTGCGAAGGAAAAGCTCCGCATCATTGTTGCTTCCATGTATAGAGAATTGAAATGGGGCGTTAAGATTTCCATCAGTGCCGGCGTTTCAACATTTCCTACGGATGGACATAGTTTTCAGGCTCTTTATGAAAAGGCCGATATTGCGTTATACTATGCAAAATTGACAGGACGAAATAAATATATCATTTATGAGGATTCCATGGAGGATATTGATACATCCCATTCACCGGCATCTGAATCGGAAGAATACTTGGTAGCCAAAGGAATTTATATCAGGACTTTTGGATATTTCGAAGTATTTGTCAACGGAGAAGCTTTGCTGATACAAAACGCCAAGGCGAAGGAACTCCTAGCCATTCTGGTAGACCGGAGGGGCACTTATGTCTCTCAGGCAGATTTGATATCTTGTTTGTGGGAGGATGAGCCTGTCAATAAAGTTACCATGGGAAGACTTCGAAAAGCAGTCATGCATTTGCGGAACGCCCTGAAAGCCTATGGAATTGAAGAATTAATAGAATCAAAAAGAGGTTTGCGGCGTTTGAATGTCAGCATTGTAAATTGTGATTTATACAATTTTCTATCGGGAAAATCGGAGTACAGCACTTTGTTTAAAGGCTCCTATATGCTGAATTACAGTTGGGGAGAACTGATGATTTCTGAACTGGAAACGCAAGCAAACACAGGACAGGCTGAAAGCAGCAAAAAGACAGTATGAAGATTCACACTGTCTTTCTTTATTGATAATGAGGAGCAAAATATTAGATGCCGTATTTCTGGCACAGACGCATGAAGATGGAAGCGATTTCCGCACGAGTGATCTGTGCATCGGGGCGGAAGTTTCCTTCGTTATCGCCGGAAAGCAGACCAGCTTTCTGCATAGCGCCTACGCTTTCTTTCGCATATCCGCTGATGGAAGCGGTATCCTGGAAATCAGGTGTGCCATTTTCCAGAGCAACACCTGAGAATTTCAGGTATCTTGCCAGCATAACTGCTGCCTGTTCTCTTGTGATAGGTGTGTTGGGCGCAAAGGAGGTATCGCTGACGCCGGATACCAGATTGTTTGCATATGCCCAGCTAACGGCATTGCCATACCATGCATCACTGGAAACATCGGCAAAGGGGCTGCTGCCTGTATGAGAAGTACCGTTGAAGCGGTGAAGTACAGAAACCAGCATGCCTCTTGTCATGGGCTGACTGGGCGCGAACTGTGTTTCGCTGACACCGGAGAACAGACCTCTCTGTGTGACATAGGAAACAGCAGGTGCATACCACTGATTTGCAGGTACATCACTGAAGTTTGTAGAACCTGTGGAAGGCTGCTGCACAGCTGCAAAAATAACTTCTACCACGTCGGTGGATTTCAGATGCAGCAGCTTGCTGTACGGGGCCCTGAGAAACGCCGTTCACCAGTACGTCACGTACTTCATAACCGTCATGAGGCTGGATGGATACGCTGCCGTCATTGTTCGCGATGATCATACCGTTGGTCTGGTCACCTTTGATGACAGGGTGTCCGGTTGTTGTGCTGTTGCTGCTGGAACTGGAACTGCTGGAGCTGCTTCCGCTGGAGCTGCCGCCACCATTGCTGCCGCCGCCATTGCTGCCGCCATTGCTGCCGCCACCGTTGCTGCCGTTATCGCCATTATCGCCGCCAGTACCGTTATCACCGTTGTCACCGCCAGTACCGTTATCGCCGCTGTTATCACTGCCATCATCTTCTAAAGATACCTGTGTATAGGATGTTGCAGCGTCTTTGCTGTTCAATGTGATCAGTTTGGATACGCCTGTAAAGGATACGCCGTCAGGCAGTGTCAGGTTCCCAAGGTAGATCTGGTTATTCTGGCTTTCCAATACAGAAAGGGAGTCCGCATAAATCGTCAGAACACCGTCTTTTTCTGTGTGATGGCTGTAAGCCAGATCTTCAGAGCCAAGGAAATGAGCGTTTTCCAGATTCTGTTTGGATTTCAGTAGATTTCCACGCTGGTGGTGTCTTCGGAAACACCTGTCAGATACAGACGAGCGTTATTGCTGTCGTTATCCCGCTGGATAATCACACTGGGGCCTACGGCAAAAGCAGTGGTGGACATCAGTAATGATGCCACCAAAGCGCCTGCCCAGAGTGTATATTTCTTTTTCATGGGTAGGTTCCTCCTTAATTATTGATGTTCCAGAGAGATGGAAGGCATGCTGTCAGCATCGGGAGAAGAAATCCACAATGTCTGTGCAGTGATGCGGCCATCTGTTTCAGAAATGTTGTCTGTGCGGTACAGAACTGCCTGAATACGGTCGGGCAGGGAGTTGGGGTTATCGCAGTCCACATGGTCATGCTGCAGATCGCCTTCTGCTTCTTCGTTGATGACATAGATGAACATGCCATTGCTGATGAGGCTCACTTCGCCATCGGCGGGAACTTCCGCCAGAAGATAAGTTTCCCCGTTGATAGGTCTTGTTTCTTTTGTTTCTGCACCTGTTGCCAGATCGCGAACGGTAAATTCGCCGTTGACCTGAACATAGTTATATCTGGGGTTGCCTACATATGTGCCGACGACGACCAGAGAGCCGGCAGGGATGACTTCCTCAGAAGTATCGCCCCAATGATAAGCTTCACGGAGTCTGCCAATGGCAGCGCCGTCCTGCAGGAATGCCACGTCGTCGTTAACTGCGCCAATGAGATGCAGGGATGCACCTTCGGGAACATTCTGCGGTTCCAGTTTGGTGATATCATAAGTCCAGATGCGGCTGTCTTCTGCGCCTGCACCGGGTTTTGTGAAGTATGCTTTGAATGTGCTGCCGTCATTTGCCATATTTTGTGTCAGTGTCAATGTGGTTTCTTTGGATACGCCATCCACATTTGTGGTCAGAACAGCAGTGATGCTTTCCACATCAGAAACACCAGTCAGTTTGATACCGCTGACAGACTGTGCTTTATCGTTTTTCATGGTCACAGTTGCAGTTGTGCCGGACTGGGAAAGGTCATACAGGCCTGCATCCAGTACGTTATCATAAGAAATACGTACCTGCTGTGTTTCTGTGGCTTCGGAAATATTGCCCTGTTTGTCTACGGCAAGAACGGCATAGGTCAATACAGTATTGTTTGCAGTACCGATATATTCGGTGAATGTGCTGCTTGTTGTAAAGGCAATGGATTTGCCGTTTTTCAGGATTTCGTAACCCAGAATGTTTTCTCCGTCGGTGTGGGAGAAGGTCAGTGTTACATCCTGACCACTGGAGCCAACGGAATTGGATGCTGTAACGGAATCCAGTGTCAGTGTGCCGTTTGCAACGCCTGTGCCTTCCAGACGGTTGCGGCGGGAGTTATCGTTCAGATACCAGATGGCTCTTTCTTCTTCGCCATAGGATTTCAGTTTGCTCTTTGTGCTTTCTGCCAGTTCCATACCCCAACGAGTGAAGAATTCTGTCAGGTCTTTCTGGGCAACTTCAGATGCGATCAGTGCAAGGCGGTTGTCATAGTCATTTCCGCTATAAGCACCGGATTTCCACAGTTTAAAGAACTGGTTGTAGAAGTCCATAGGAGCGTCTGCGTTGTCATAAGCCAGATGCAGCTGCCAATACATGCCAAGCTGTACGAATACGTTGTTGGCTGTGCCGGGGCGTGCTTCCGCAACTTTCTGGAAGATAGCGGAATATCTGTCTTCGCTTTCCAGACGAGTGGTCAGGGAAGTCATATCGCCGCCGTCATAGCTCTGCACCATGAGGGAGTACAGGTTGTTGGTGATTTCTGTTCTGCCCAGTTTATCCATGTTATGACCGATTTCGTGAGCGATACCCCAGCCGTAAAGGCCGTTTGTATCTGCTTCGCTGGGCAGTATAGAAACGGGAGTGCCTTTCACCAGATCACCAGCGGAACCATAGCCGATACCGATATGATCGCCGCCAGCATACATGAAGGCGGAACCGAACATGCGCATGTAACGGATGTTCTGACGGCTTTCCATAGGATACTGGTAAGCATCTTTGTCACCGTCTACAATGCCTGTGTGGTATTTACCACATAAGAAACGTCTTCCCAAGCCAGGATTGCATTGTAAAGGGATTCTGTTGTTAAGCCATTTGCAGCTTCTTTTACAGGAATGGACAGCAGGAAACTGGGAGTTGCAATATCTGTATGGTTACGGATGCTTGTCTGACCCAGACGGTTGCTGTTTGCCTGTACATATGCGTTTACTTCTGTCACATAAGCAGAGATTTTTTCTTTTCTTGCGGATTCGGACAGTTCATACCAGTCAGACAGTTCCAACATAGGTGTTTTTACGCTGGTATTGTTGTTGGTGATGATACGCAGGGAGATTTCGTCTGCATGAGAACCGCTGTATGTCAGATACAGTGCGCCGCCTTTTTCTGTGGAAACAGAAGCAATCTGTTCCACGGAAATGACATTTCTGCCGGACTGCAGCTGGATGCCTTTGCCTTTCCATGCGTTGTAATCAGCATAATACTGTGTGGGCACGATGGTAACGGTTTCACCAGCGGGAATATCGGCGTAGATCACCACATCGCTGCCGGAAGAAGCTACAATACCCAGAGGCTGCAGTACGCTTGCGGTCTGACCATATGCGCTGTCTGCTACGGTGCTGCGGGACTGGAAGCCTGTTTGTGTTGCCAGTTTGCCGCCTTCTCCAGTGTTTTTGCATCGTTCAGTTCACGAAGCATCATATCTTTATTCAGATAGAATACGTTTGTATTTTCTACTCTGCTGCGAAGTGTTTCTACTTTTTCAAGGGTTTCTTCCTTGCTGTATTTCAGTTCGGTAAATGTACCGTTGGAGAACAGGTCTGCGATTTCCGCAGGTGTGTTATCCAGATGATAGAAGGCTGCTTCAGACAGTGTAACTGCTTTTGCGCCTTCCCACTGACCAACGTTGACTCTGACTCTGGAAATGTCGTTGGATTCAGGCGGTTCCAGTACCAGATAACCGGTGCCGTCTTTTGTCACTTTGGCAGTGATATTTGCGTTGATGGTTGCGATCTTTTCGTATTTGCCATCAGCTGTTTTGCGGTAAGTGGTTGCGCTGTAATCACGCATGCCTGTGGTATAGCTCAGGTCTCCCTGTCTGGGAACGTAGATCATATAGTTCATGCTCTGAGGCTCCGCAAAATCAAATGTGAAGGACTGATCTTTCCAGTATGCGCCGGACTGCCAGAATGTGGAATAGTTGCCGTCCAGTACATGTTTGATATTGAAGTTAGGTGTTTCACTCCAGTTCACATTGCCTGCTGCGCCGCTGTCAGAACGAACAGTGATCAGTTCGTTGGAGATACGGTTTTCCGTAGGCAGGGCAGGGCCATTGATGGTCTGTGCCTTAGGAGCGCCTTCTGCCACAACGGAGCGAGGGCTGACACCAGCCTGATTATATGCTTCTACGCAGGATTCGTAAGTAACGCCGCTTGTCAGGTTGCCTACGGTAAGGGAGTTGTTATCGCCTACATCAGAGGAGATCCACTGATCTGCGCCTTTTTCACGATAGTAAACCAGATAGCCCATGGCATTTTCGGATTTTGCCCAGCTGAAACGCAGAGCGGAATCCATGGAAGTCACCTGCAAAGTGGTAGGTGCCACAGGTCTGCTGTCGGGAAGGGGTGTTGCGGATACGATTGCGGAAGTTGCGCTTTCCCATTCACCGCTGGTACCTACGACTACAAAATAATATTTTTTCAGCTTTTCCAAACCGCTGATGGTGATGCGGTTGTTTTCTGTGGTCTGAACCTGTGTCATGCTGTTCTGTGTGGTGCCATAGTAAACTTTATAGCCTGTCACGTTTGCCATGGCATCCCAGGAAAGGGATACGTTCTTTGCGCCGGCAGTTGCGGAAACATTCTGAGGTTTTGCCGCTTTTGCTTCCGGTGCTTTTGTCAGAGTGCTTTCCACAAAAGCAACCTGTTTGATGACAGCAGTTTCATTATCTTCTGTTTTGGTAACCTGAATGGTGATTTTCTTTACGACTTTTCTGGAACCCAGATTTACCACCAGTACGTTTTCGCCGTCACGGGCAGAACGGGCTGCAACAGTCAGTTTGCCGTAAGGAATGGTTTCGGTCACAACTTTGCCGTCTTCTTCTACTTCCAGAACCAGATTGAAGTATTCAATGCCGCCGTTTGCGGGGGTGGCAATTTGTACTTCGCTCATGGCAACGCCTTCGTTAAAGGCGATGGGGATTTCCAGAGGTGCTTCGGGAGAAATTTCGCCGGAATCTTTTTTGCTGAATGTAATGGCTTCTGTTTCTGTAAACAGGTCAGCAATGTTTTTGTCATCGGCAATTTCTGCTTCAGACAGGTCTGTTTTGTCAACGTCGATGTTCTGCACAATGGCGCGAGATAGCATAGCACCATTCTGTGCAACGGATTTGCCGGTGCCCTGTACCATCATGCCGCGGTTTACATAGGAAATATCCACAATGTTGACAGTGCCGTCTTTGTTCAGGTCATAAGCGTCGTTATCAGTGCCCAGAGCTGCTTCTACCAGCTGCTGATCTTCCTGATTTACGCTGCCGTCGCCATTCACATCCCCAAGTGTGAATGTGCTTTCTTTGGTACCGATGGTAATGATTTTTGCGTATTCTTCCAGAGAAAGTTCATTTGCGGTAACCGTCACCTGTTACTGCGATGCGGTATACGCTGTCCGCAGTGCCGGCGGGCAGATCGGAAGCAACGATGTCGATGGCTGTTACCAGATCATCATCGCCGCATTCATTACCGGTTTCATCCAGATAAGTATAGGAAATGGATGCGGGCACTTCTTCTCTTGTATAAGAATTGGAAACAGACATCTGGATATTCTGTTTTTCCACGGTTTCTTTTGTCAGAGGATAATCCATATGGATACGAACGGAAATGGTGCTGGTGCTGTCTACGGCTGTTAAGGAAAGCACAGGCTTTTCTTCTTCGGTTTCTTCTTCTTTTACTTCTTCCTGTTTTTCTTCCTCGTCTTTTACGTCTTCGGAAGGAGCCGCAGTTTCTTCGCCTCCTTCAACAGGAGGAACTACGGGTGTTTCTTCTGGAGTTTCCACAGCAGGATTTTCTGGTGTTTCTTCTTTTCCGCTTTCCTGCTCCTGATTATGTTCACCGTCGCCTTCCGGTGTGGAAGGTTCTGTGTTAGCATTGTCATCAGATTCTGTGGCATCTGTTTCAGGTGCGTCAGACGGTGTTTCAGTATCGGCTGCATCTTCTGGTCCCTGTGCAGAAACTGTATCGTTTACGGTTTCTTCGGCATAAACACTGGGAACGGAACTGCTCGCCATGACCGCTGCCAGTACAAGGCAGGGCAGTGCATTTTTCTTCATAAAAAATACCTTTCTTCCTTTTTTGATTTACTCGAAAATTTTTTTTGCATCGTCTGATTCTCACAAAGTGGATGCATTGGTTGACAGTATAGCATACAAACAACTAAAATACTATGGTTTTTCTAGGATATTTGAAAAACAGGCATTTTGGACAAGTGAAAAAGATTTTAGTGAGTGAAAATATGCAAAGTATGTATAAAGGGTAATACAAAAACAAAATGTGTATAGAAAACCACTAAATGGTATTTCATACAAACCGTGGAGGTTTTGGTAAATAATGGAGGAAGCGAAAAGAGAAAATGGAAAAATTTTTCCAATCTTTGTATAAAAATAATAAATTTTGTCATAAGAAATAATTATTGATGCATGATATGGGGGGATTTTGTATGACAAATGAATAGAGACAGGTGCCCCAAGGCAGAGGATTCTATGGTTGGTGGAGCACATTTGCTTATGTAAAAGAAGAAACTAGCTTTTCATTTGCCATTTGACTGCTTTTGGCTTAGAATGAAAGAAAATCGGAAAGAAAAGAGGAATTTTTTTGAAAAAAGTCATTTTAGCGGCGTTGAACGCAAAATACATCCATTCCAATCTGGCATTGCGTTATCTGTCCCGTTTTCAAAATAATAACCAGAAACATCATGTGGAAACCATGGAATTTACCATCAACCAGCGGCTGGATTTCATTGCCGAGGAACTGTTCCGCAAACAGCCTGATGTGGTGCTGTTTTCCTGCTATATCTGGAATGTGGAGATGCTGCGGCAGCTTTGTCCCATTCTGAAAAAGATCATGCCGGACTGTGTCATTGGTTTCGGCGGCCCAGAAGTCAGCTACGAAAGCGAAACCTTCCTCCGGGAAAATCCTGCGGTGGATTTTGTCATGCGTGGGGAAGGGGAGCTTGTTTTTACAAAATATCTGGAACACCTGGATACGGGAAATCCTGCAACATTGGGGGAAATCGAAAGCCTGACTTATTGGCAGGAAGAAGAGATTTTTTCTACACCTCAGATGCATCCTATGGATTTGGCACTTCTGCCATTTCCTTATGAAGAAGATTTCAGCGATGTGCAGAATCAGATCATTTATTACGAATCTTCCAGAGGATGTCCTTATCATTGTGGATACTGTCTGTCTTCCGTGGAAAATGGTGTGCGGTTTGTACCATTGGATAAGGTGCTGCCGGATTTGCAGAAATTTTTGGATAAAAATGTACCACAGGTGAAATTCATCGACCGCACTTTTAACTGCAAAAAAAGTCATGGCATGGCAATCTGGAAATATCTCCATGAACATGACAACGGTGTTACCAATTTCCATTTTGAAATTACAGCAGATTTGATCGATCAGGAAACCATTGATTTCCTGAAAACTGTACGGAAAGGGCTGTTTCAGTTTGAAATTGGTGTCCAGTCCACCAATCCCCAGACCATCCGTGCCATCAACCGTAATGTGGATTTTGCGGCGCTGTCGGAAATCGTGCAGCAGATCAAAGACGGCGGGAATATCCATCAGCATTTGGATTTGATTGCAGGTCTGCCCTATGAGGATTATGACTCTTTCGGGCGTTCTTTCAATGACGTGTATGCCCTCCATCCGGAACAGCTGCAATTGGGCTTTTTGAAGGTATTGAAAGGCTCCATGCTCCATCAGAAACAGAAGGAGTTTGAAATTGTCTATCATGACACAGCACCTTATGAAGTGCTGACTACCCATGAATTGCCTTATGCGGATACTTTGTGTCTGAAATATGTGGAAGAAATGGTGGAAACTTATTACAACAGCGGAAGATTTTTGCATACTCTTGCATATCTGGTGCCGCTCTATGAAAGTCCCTTTGCCTTTTTTGAGGCATTGTCCCAGTTCTGGGTGGCGGAGAATTACCATTATCTGGGGTTGTCCAAAATGGGGCTGTTCGATGCGTTATGGCGGTTTGTGGAACAGAATCCGAAAGTGGAAAAACAGAAATTGAAGTGGGAAATGAAGTTTGATATTGCCCTCCATGAAAAGCCCAAAAAACTGCCTGCATGGCTGACTGTCACTAATGAAGAACAGTGGCATGACAAGGTTTTTGCTTTTTACGGCAATCCTGATTTGTGGCAGAAATGTCTGCCCCACTATAAGAGCAACAAGGAAGCCCTCCGTCAGACCCATCTGGAAGTTTTCGGTGATGAGAAGCAAAAGGCAGTGCTCTTTGATTATGGCAAAAGAGATCTGCTGGGCAATGCGGAGTATAAAATCATGGAAACGGCGGAAATACAGGCGTGAATGAAATCTTGCTTCGGATGAATAAAAAAACATGTAAAAAATAATAAAAAACCATTGACAAAAGAAAAAAACGGCATTACAATAGGAACAACTTTTCAAAAAGAACAAAGACGTGGAAGAGAAGAGTAGTTGGCAGAATACCTTTCAGAGAGTTTCCGGTTGGTGTGAAGGAAGCAGGGATATGTTGATGAAGATGGTCTTGGAGTCGTATGGTCGAGCTGATGAAGTTAGATCATAACGGGTGCACCCGTTACAGTGCCAGAGTATAATCCGTTATTTGACGGCCGTACTTGTTGAGGTTTGCTTCGTGAGGAGCAGATGAATTTAGGTGGTACCACGAATTTACGCTTTCGTCCTAATGTGCATGAATATGCAGCAGGACGGAAGCTTTTTTTATTGCCGAAAGGAGAAAAATACACATGATAAAGTTGGAGAAGGTAAGCAAAACCTTCCGCACCGGCAGCGGAGAAGTCCACGCCGTAAGGGAGGTAAGTTTGAATATTGAACAGGGCGAGATTTTTGGTATCATCGGGTTTTCCGGTGCAGGAAAATCCACACTGGTACGATGCATTAACCTGTTGGAACGCCCCACAGAAGGTACTGTGACCGTGGATGGTACGGAACTGACAAAGCTGGATGAAAAACGGCTGCGGGAAGTGCGCAGAAAGATCGGTATGATCTTCCAGCATTTCAATCTGCTCCGTTCCAGAACCGTATACGATAACATCGCTTTTCCCCTGAAGAAAAGCAATTTGTCCAAAGAGGAAAAACACAAGAAAATATTATCCCTGCTGGAGCTGGTTGGGCTGTCTGATAAAAAGGATGCTTATCCTTCCCAGCTTTCCGGTGGACAAAAACAGAGAGTTGCCATTGCCAGAGCATTGGCGAACGATCCAAAAGTGTTGCTGTGTGACGAAGCTACCAGCGCATTAGACCCACAGACCACAAAATCTATTTTGCACCTGTTGAAACAGGTTAATGAAAAACTGGGCATCACCATTGTGGTCATCACCCATGAAATGGCAGTGGTCAAAGATATTTGTGACAGAGTAGCCATCATGGAGTTGGGACGTGTGGTGGAAGAAGGAGCAACAGAGGATGTATTCGTTCATCCCAGAGAAAAAGTTACCAAAGACTTCATCAGCACCGCCGGCAATGTGGATAAGATTTATGAACTCATCGAACAGGGCAACGACCTGACAAAACTGCAGGAAGGCGAAAAAATGGTGATGATGACCTATTCCGCCAATAACGCAGGGGAGCCGGTGATTTCTTATCTGGCAGAAGCCTTTGATGTGAAAGCCAATATCATTTACGGCAACATTGACATTCTCAAAGGCAAGACCATCGGGAAATTGGTGGTGACCCTCAGCGGAAAGCCGGAAAACATGGAAAAAGCATTGGCATATATCGAAGAAAGAAAAGTAGAACTGGAGGTCATTAAGGCATGAATATCTTATATCAAATCGCACCGAATCTGGAAGCCCTGGGTTCGGAACTTGTAAAATGTATCGGGCAGACCTTCCAGATGCTGATTATCTCTGGTGTCATTGCCTTTGTATTGGGCTTATTTCTGGGGGTACTGCTCATCGTTACCAAAAGCGATGGCATCATGGCAAACCCGGTATTGTATAAAATTCTGGATAAGATCATCGACGTGATTCGTTCCATCCCCTTTATTATCCTGATGGTGCTGCTGATTCCTGTAAGCCGTGCCCTGGTGGGAACAGGTTCCGGCGTTACCGGTTCTTATGTGGCACTGATTGCGGGAACAGTTCCATTCTTTGCCAGACAGATTGAATCCGTACTGGCAGATGTGGACTACGGCCTGGTGGAAGCCAGCGCTTCCATGGGATTTTCTCCACTGGAAATCATTTTCAGTGTATATCTGAAAGAAAGCATCCCCGGTATCACTCGTGTGACCATGATTACATTTGTCAGCCTCATCGGTATCACAGCTATGGCTGGTGCTATCGGTGCCGGCGGTCTGGGGGACTTTGCCATCCGTTACGGCTACCAGATGGGTTATCGTGACATGATCTGGGTAACTGTTATCATCATTCTGATTATCATCAGTGTGATTCAGGGTGTGGGCAATCTTATCATTCGGAGAACCACACATTAATCGTTGCTTTGAAATGGGAAACTATTTTAAGGATATAGAACATAAATAATATTTTGAGAAAAGAAAGGGAGTAGAAAACTATGAAGAAAAATGCGAAAAAATGGATTGCAGCAGCTTTGGCAACAGTAGCAACAGTATCTCTGACCGCTTGCGGCGGCAGTGCAGACACACAGGAAGCAACAGCAGACAGCGGCGAAACCACTGTTGTAAAAGTTGGTGTGGTTGGGGAATACAACGCCCAGTGGGATACCATCAACGAACTGCTGGCAGATGACGGCATTCAAGTGGAACTGGTGAAATTCACAGACTACGCAGCACCCAACCGTGCCCTGAATGACGGTGAAATCGACCTGAACGCGTTCCAGCATAAAGCATTCCTGGCAAACGACATTCAGCAGAAAGGTTATGACATTGTAGACATCGGCGATACCATCATCGCACCTCTGGGCATCTACAACAACAAAGACAAGATTTCTTCCATTGAAGAGATCAAAGACGGTGACGTTATCGCGATCCCCAGCGACTTGACAAACGGCGGCCGTGCGCTGAAACTGCTGGAAGCAGCTGGAATCATCGAATGTGACCCTGCAAAAGGCGTTGTTCCTACAAAAGCAGACATCACCAAATACAACAAACAGATTGAAATCATGGAAGCAGAATCCGCAACACTGGCAAATCTGCTGCCTGACTGCACAGCAGCCATCATCAACGGCGGCAATGCTTTCACAGCAGGTCTGAACCCTGTGGCAGATACCATCTTTGTAGAAGATGTAAACCCTGAAACAAATGCAGCAGTACCTGATCTGGTAAATGTCATTGTTGCTCGTACAGAAGATAAAGACAACGAAGTATACAAAAAAATCGTAGAAGCATACCAGACACCAGAAGTACAGAAAACCATTGAAGACGAATACCAGGGTGCATTTGTATGCGCATGGGAAGGTGCAGAATAATCCCAAAGAACACAAGAGCAGGTCGGAATGCCCGACCTGTTTTCTTTGAAGGACAGGAAAGGATGAAAAAATATGACAGTAAAACCTTATGTATTGGCTGAAAAAGCATATTTGATAGATTTGCGGCGGCATTTTCACGCACACCCGGAAGTAAGTTTGCAGGAATATGAAACCTGCAAGAAAATTGAAGGGGAACTGGACAGTATGGGAATTCCTCACAAACGCATTGGAGAAACAGGCGTTTACGGCTGGATTGATGGGAAGAAAGCAGGGGACGGCGTAACCGTTGCCCTGAGAGCGGATATTGACGCACTGGCCATGGAGGACTTGAAAGAAGTGCCTTACCATTCCCAGAACGCAGGTGTTTGCCATGCCTGTGGACATGATGCCCATACAGCAACATTGCTGACAGCGGCGAAAATTCTGAAAGCAAAAGAAAATGAATTTTCCGGTCAGGTGCGTTTATTCTTCCAGCAGGCAGAAGAAATCGGACAGGGTGCCAGACAGTTTGTGCAGGCAGGATTGCTGGATGGGGTCACCCGTGTATTTGGCGCCCATGTGACAAGCCATTTGGACAGCGGAAAGATTTCTCTGACAGCTGGCCCACAGAACGCAAGCTGTGACTATTTTAAAATTCAGATTCATGGCAAAGGCGCTCACGTTTCCACACCACAGCTGGGGGTAGATGCACTGTATATTGCATCTCAGATCGTTGTGCAGTTACAGACCATCGTTTCCAGAAATACAGATCCGCTGGAAACCGTTGTAGTAGGCGTTGGTAAATTGCAGGCAGGCACCCAGTATAACATCGTAGCGGAACACGCGGTGCTGGAAGGCACTACCCGCAGTTTCTTGCCGGAAGTACGGAAATTCACCAATGACCGTGTGGTAAGAATCGCAAAGGAAACAGCAGCATTGTATGGTGCGGAAGCAGAAGTGGAATTTTTGGATTTTGCGGCACCTTTGGTGAATGATCCCCAGGCGGTAGAAGAAGTAACAGCTGTTGCAGCACCTGTTTTCCAGAGAGAAAACATTATTTCAGACTTCCAGAAGGCATTGGGTGCTGATGACTACGCTGATTATCTGGCAGTGACAAGAGGCATGTATGCTTTTGTAGGTACCAGAAGTCCCAAAGACCCTCATACAGCCGTTGCCCATCATCATGGTTTATTTGATGTGGATGAGGAAGCGCTGCTCCTTTCCTGCAATGTATATGTAGATTATGCCCTTTGGGTGTTGAATGAAAAACCGGAAGCGTAAAACAGAAAGAAAAGCCCTGACAGTGAAGGCTTAATAGGGATAAGTAACTATTTAAGTTGCAGAAGAACGGTGTGATCCGAAGGTCACGCCGTTTTTCTGTTTTTCGTAGGTCTTTCATAGATAATAGGTTCAAATACAGCTGGAATCTCCACTTCATCAAGGAAGTTGAAGAAGATGCGAACACGCTGCTGACGCTTTCCACTGGACTTGTCCGGTGCGTAAACAAGAATCTTCTTGATGAACTCGTTTACAATTGTTGGTGTCAGTTCTCGGACATCCACATACTTTTCTGTCAGAGCAAGAAAAGCATCCAGATTGTCTTCCAGTTCCATCTGCTGGTCAACCCATTCTTCTGTTGCTTCAATCTCAAGCTTCAGACGTTCCTGTTCTTCCTCATAGCTCTGCGACATCTTCTGATACCGCTCCTGGCTGAGATTCCCCAGAACAGCGTCCTCATAAATACGTGTAATCAGAACATCCAAGTCCGCAAGACGCTTCTTTGCTTTGGCAATTTTCCGCTGATCCTCCAGAATGCTTTTCTCCTGATCTGTACGACGGCATTGCAGCCATTCTTCCTGAAAACCATCCACATCACTGCGGATATAATCGCAGACAGCCCAGATGCGTTCCAGAACAAGATCACGGAGCGTTTCTTCCAGGATATAGTGTGCAGTACAGGTGCCACGATTGCTCTTGTAGCTGGAGCAGACATAGTGATCCTGCTTGCCGTCAAAACTCTTACAGGTTGCGAAGTGCAGTTTGTTTCCACAGTCCAGGCAGAACAGTAGTCCGGAGAATAACCCCTGCCGATCTGCTTTTGTAGGTCGGCGTTTGTTTTTTTCGCAGCTCCTGTACCAGATCAAACTGAGCCTGGCTGATGATAGCTTCCTGCGTGTTCGGGAAAATTGCCATATTTTCAGGATCATTCGCTATCCGCTTTTTTAGCTTGTAGGACTTGGAATAGGTCTTGAAGTTACAGGTGCATCCGGTGTACTCGATTCTTTCCAGAATACCGACCACAGAATTTTCGTTCCAGCGATACGGTTTTTCCGGTAGTGGTTTACCTTTCTGCTTGGCATACAGAGCTTTGGTTGTAAGTACCTGATCCTGTTCCAGAATTCTTGCGATCTTGGTAGGGCCTTTGCCATCAATGGTCAAATCGAAGATTCTTCTAATAACAGGAGCAGCTTCCTCGTCGATAATCCAGTGATGCTTGTCCTCCGGATCGGTACAATAGCTATAGGGAGGGCTGCCCAAATGCTTGCCGCTATTGCCTTTCGCCCGCATGACAGAGCGCACCTTTTTGCTGGTATCTTTGGCATAGAAGTCATTGAACAGATTGCAGAAAGGCGTAAAATCGTTGTCGCCCTTGGCGCTATCCACGTTGTCATGGATGGCAATGAAGCGAACATCATAACTCGGAAAAACAAGCTCCGTGTATTGTCCGACCTGTAAATAATCACGACCAAAACGACTCATGTCCTTGACGATGAAGTTCTCGACCAACCCCTGTTCCACAAGGGAAAGTGCTTCCTGGATACCGGGACGATTGAAGTTCGTCCCGGTATAACCATCATCCACGAAAATCCGGATATTGATGAACCCGTGTTCCTTTGCGTATTTCGTTAAGATTGCTTTCTGGAAAGAAATTTGTCAAGGGTATTTTCTCTACTAAAACACAGCATTTGCCATGCGGCAAATAACTGTCTAATATTTTCGTTAGGCTAAAACTGTGCACTATAAGTTCTGCTTATTCAGTGCGCAAGTTCGTATTTCCCTGCCCATGATAAATGTCTCGTCTGTACTGTTTATGTTGAAACGAAAGTGACATATTGACAATCTGAAATATGCGTGCTATAATTTATAAAAAGTTAATAATTTAAACCGTTGAAGCGGAGATAACGGCAATGATGCCTTTACAGAGAGCCTGTGTTGCTGAGAGTCAGGTAAGAAACAAGTTGTCAAATGGACCGCTGAGGGCGCAGTCAAATGTGATTTCACAAAGTATTCTGCGACGTTGCAGGCAGACGTCATTTGCCGGGGATATGTAGGTATCCTGCTAAGTGCACGGGTCATGCCGTGAATCAAGGTGGCACCGCGGATAAGTGTTTTATTCGTCCTTGACAGAAAGTATATTTCTGTCAAGGACGTTTTTGTTTTATAGAACTCCTTTGACTGAGATATAAAGTCAAAGGAGTCTTTTCCTTTTTAAGGAGGTTGCAATATGCTTCTTGTGAAACGTTGGTGGCGCTCCATGCGCCTAATGAAAAATTAAATCCGTAAAGTAATTCCTAATAATTAAATTTAATCAATTTGGAGGTGCAGTAAATGAAAATTCGGCCAACTTTAACGGAGGTCAGGAAAATTGCTTCCGAATTAAAATATAATGTGCTGCCGGTAAGCTGTGAAATCCTTTCCGACTTTACAACACCTATCGAAACCATGAGGATCTTGAAAAACATCTCGACACACTGCTATATGCTGGAATCCGCACAGGCAAACGAAACCTGGGGGCGGTACACCTTCCTGGGGTTTGACCCGAAACTGGAGATCACCTGTATGGAAGGAAAAATGCAGATTGGCAATCTTAAAGTGACGACAGAAGATCCATCTGCCTATCTGCGTCAGATCCTCGCCGATTACAAAAGTCCTCGTTTTGGGTATCTTCCCTCTTTTACGGGCGGGCTTGTCGGATATTTTTCATATGATTACCTCGGGTACAGCGAGCCTGCTGTGAAATGTGATGTGGAAGACACGGAGGCGTTCAAGGATGTGGACCTGATGCTGTTTGACAAGGTGATCGCTTTCGATCACCTGCGTCAAAAGATCATCCTCATCGTCAACATGCCGCTGGACGATGTAGAAACCGGCTACAACAAAGCGGTTATGGAGTTAAAACAGCTTGTAGAGCTTATTAGGCATGGCGAAAAGAAAAAGGAACCCGAAGGAAGACTGCTTGGAGCGGTAACGCCGCTGTTCGGCAAAGAAGAGTTTTGCGAAATGGTTGAACAGGCGAAACATCATATCCGCGAAGGGAATATTTTCCAGATCGTACTTTCCAACCGTCTGAGTGCCCCCTTTGAAGGGAGCCTGCTCAATACCTATCGTGTACTTCGCACCATCAACCCATCCCCCTATATGTTCTATTTTTCGGGGACAGATGTCGAGGTAGCCGGCGCTTCTCCCGAAACCCTCGTCAAGCTGGAAAACGGAGTGTTACACACCTTTCCGCTTGCCGGTACCAGACCGAGAGGGAGAACCGATGAAGAGGATAAAGCATTGGAAGCAGAGCTGCTTGAGGACGAGAAGGAACTTGCTGAACACAATATGCTGGTGGATTTAGGACGAAACGATCTCGGAAAAATCAGCAAATTCGGCACAGTGCAGGTCGAAAAGTTCCATTCTATCGAACGCTTCTCTCATGTCATGCACATCGGTTCTACAGTCCGGGGAGAGATCCATGAAGATAAAGACGCCTTGGATGCTATCGAGGCAGTACTACCCGCAGGTACGCTCTCCGGAGCGCCGAAGATCAGAGCTTGCCAGTTGATTGGAGCGCTTGAAAACAACAAGCGCGGCATCTATGGCGGTGCTATCGGATACATCGACTTTACGGGCAATATGGACACCTGCATTGCCATCCGCATTGCCTATAAGAAAAACGGCAAGGTGTTTGTAAGAAGCGGTGCCGGGATTGTGGCAGACTCTGTCTCTGAAAAGGAGTTTGAGGAATGCCTGAACAAAGCAAAATCTTCACTGAAAGCACTGGAGCTTGCACAGGAGGAAGAATTATGATTCTTTTGGTCGATAACTACGACAGTTTTTCCTATAACCTTTATCAACTCATTGGCGAGATCGAGCCGAATATCAAGGTCATCCGCAACGATGAAATGACGGTTGACGAAATTAAGGAACTAAACCCCGACCGCATTATTCTTTCCCCGGGTCCCGGCAGGCCGGAAAATGCCGGGATCATCATTGAAGCTGTAAAAACACTGGGCCAAACAATTCCGATTCTCGGTGTTTGTCTCGGTCATCAGGCCATCTGTGCGGCATTCGGTGCGACGGTTACTTATGCAAAGAAACTGATGCACGGCAAACAGTCGAATGTCAGATTTGACGCAGATTGTTTGTTATTCAAAGGTTGTCCCGAAGTTGCACCTGTCGCACGGTATCATTCTCTTGCGGCAGATGCTGACACAATTCCCGAGTATCTGAAAATTACCGCTCTCACCACGGAAGGCGAAGTGATGGCTGCACAGCATAAGGATTACCCCATCTATGGCGTACAATTCCATCCTGAATCCATTATGACACCGGATGGAAAGCAGATGCTTAGAAATTTTATAAAGGAGATATGAGCCATGATTAAAGAAGCCATTGTAAAAATCGTAAATAAAGAAGACCTCACCTATGACGAGGCATACACCGTGATGAATGAGATCATGAGCGGTGAGACCACACCCACACAGAACGCCGCCTTTCTTGCCGCACTTTCCACCAAAAGTGCAAGAGCTGAGACGACCGATGAGATCGCAGGCTGTGCAGCTGCTATGAGGGCGCACGCTACCAAAGTCGAAACCGGTATGGAGCTCTTTGAAATCGTCGGTACCGGCGGCGACAATGCGCACAGCTTTAATATCTCCACCACCTCCGCCCTTGTTGCGGCGGCGGGCGGTATGAAAGTAGCAAAGCACGGCAACCGAGCCGCATCCTCCCAGTGTGGAACAGCAGACTGTCTGGAAGCCCTCGGCGTAAACATTCAACAGAGTCCGGCAAGATGCATAGAACTTCTAAACGAGGTGGGTATGTGCTTCTTCTTTGCACAGAAATACCACACCTCTATGAAGTATGTGGGCGCTATTCGCAAGGAACTCGGTTTCCGAACTGTATTTAATATTCTCGGCCCTCTCACAAATCCCGGAACACCTTCCTTGCAGCTTCTCGGCGTGTATGACGATTATCTTGTGGAACCTCTGGCGCAGGTTCTTATTAACCTCGGTGTCAAACGCGGCATGGTAGTATACGGCCAGGAAAAGTTAGATGAAATTTCCATGAGCGCACCGACTACGATATGCGAGATCCGAGACGGCTGGTTCAAATCTTCTGTGATTACGCCGGAGGAGTTCGGATTTGAACGCTGCACGAAAGAAGACCTGAAGGGAGGCACACCTGAAGAAAACGCCAAGATCACCCTTGCTATCTTAAATGGCGAAAAGGGTCATAAGAGAAATGCTGTATTAATGAACGCAGGTGCGGCGCTTTATATCGGCGGTAAGGCTGACAGCATAAAGGAAGGTATTGCACTTGCCGCAGAAATGATTGATTCCGGCAAGGCACTCGAAACGCTGAATCAGTTAATCGAAGTCAGTAACCGTCCGGAGGTGGGGGTATGACGATTCTCGATCAACTTGCCGACTACGCTCGTCAGCGCACCGAGCAGGCGAAAAGGGCCCTGCCGCTGGAAGAAATCCGGCACCAGGCCTTAGCCCTTCCCAAAGGGGATTTTTCCTTTCAACATGCACTGAAAAAGCCAGGAGTTTCTTTTATCTGTGAGTGCAAAAAGGCATCTCCCTCAAAAGGATTGATAGATCCCGATTTTCCGTATCTGAAAATTGCGAAAGAATACGAAGCGGCAGGCGCCGACTGTATTTCGGTACTGACCGAGCCAAAGTGGTTTCTCGGCAGTGATACATACCTCGAAGAGATCGCAAATTCTGTTTCTATTCCGTGTTTGCGTAAGGACTTCACGATAGATGACTATATGATCTATGAGGCGAAGGTGCTTGGCGCATCGGCGGTGCTTCTGATCTGTTCCATACTGAGTGAGAAACAGATGAAAGAATATATCAGTATTTGCGATGAACTTGGGCTTTCCGCTCTGATAGAGGTACACGACGAGCGTGAAATAAACATGGCACTCCATGCGGGAGCACGTATCATTGGTGTCAACAACCGCAATCTAAAGGATTTTTCTGTGGATACCGATAACAGCCGCAGACTCAGAGAGCTGATACCCCGTGATGTGTTGTTTGTCTCGGAAAGCGGAGTAAGCAGTGCGGAGGATGTAGCAAGGCTACGTGATATCGGTGCGGATGCCGTGCTGATCGGTGAAACGTTGATGCGGGCACCAGACAAAAAAGCCAAGCTCGCCGAACTGCGAGGTGTGTTATGACAAAGATCAAGCTCTGCGGTCTTTACCGCCCTTGCGACATCGAGACCGCAAATGAGCTGAAACCCGAGTATATCGGATTCGTCTTCGCTTCGAAAAGCAAGCGGTATATAACACCCGAGAAAGCAGCAAATTTAAAGCGATTGCTTAACCCGAACATAAAAGCTGTGGGCGTGTTTGTAGATGAAAATCCTGAAAACATTGTCTGTCTGCTGAACAGCGGCACAATTGACATATGCCAGCTCCACGGAAGCGAAGATGAGGCATATATCCATGATCTGCGCCAGCTTACCGACAGGGCAATCATCAAAGCTTTTCGAATCCAATCGGCAAGCGACATAGAGGCTGTAAACCGCTGCACCGCTGAGTATGTCCTCCTTGATTCCGGCGCAGGTACAGGAACGATATTCGACTGGGCACTCATACAGGGCATACAAAGGCCCTATTTCCTTGCCGGTGGGCTTGGCATTGATAATGTAGACGCTGCGGTGAAATTGCTCCATCCTTATGCAGTGGATGTCAGTTCAGGTATTGAAACTGACGGACTCAAAGATAAAACAAAAATGGCGGCATTTGCTGCCGCTGTCAGAAAGGAAGAAAAAATATGACAAATCCAAGCGGACGTTTCGGCATTCACGGTGGTCAGTATATTCCCGAAACACTGATGAATGCGGTTATTGAACTTGAAGAAGCGTATAATCATTACAAAAACAACCCAGATTTCAACAGAGAGCTTACCGAGCTTTTTAATGAATATGCCGGAAGGCCTTCCCGTTTGTATTATGCCGAAAAAATGACCACAGATCTCGGTGGCGCAAAAATATATCTCAAGCGTGAGGATCTCAATCACACGGGGGCGCATAAGATCAACAATGTACTCGGTCAGGCACTTCTTGCAAAGAAGATGGGTAAAACCCGACTAATCGCCGAAACAGGAGCCGGTCAGCATGGTGTAGCTACAGCAACCGCCTCTGCGCTGCTGGGAATGGAATGTGTGGTATTTATGGGCGAGGAAGATACCATCCGACAAGCCCTTAATGTGTATCGTATGAGACTTTTGGGTGCGGAAGTCATTCCTGTAAAAACAGGCACGGGCACCCTAAAAGACGCTGTTTCCGAAGCTATGCGGGAATGGACATCTCGTATCGATGATACCCACTACTGCCTGGGTTCTGTCATGGGACCTCATCCGTTTCCAACCATCGTTCGTGATTTTCAGGCCGTCATTTCTAAAGAAATCAAAGAGCAAATGATCGCAAAAGAAGGAAGACTTCCCGATGCAGTGATCGCCTGTGTGGGTGGCGGCTCCAATGCCATCGGCAGCTTCTATCATTTCATTGAAGACGAAGGGGTTCGTCTGATTGGTTGCGAAGCGGCAGGCAGAGGTATTGATACTGCAGAAACAGCAGCTACCATTGCCACCGGCAGACTTGGAATTTTTCATGGCATGAAATCCTATTTCTGCCAGGACAAAGACGGTCAGATTGCTCCCGTTTACTCCATTTCGGCA
>ULTM01012646.1_pt1 | contig 22372 bp, 19 predicted proteins | sample 1957641 | NCBI WGS metagenome assembly ULTM01 (sample SAMEA4835735, study PRJEB28245) | human gut metagenome | biome: gut microbiome; material: fecal sample | place: Denmark | collected 2008 | reverse complement strand
GCTGCCGCAGCTGTAATAGGCGTAAAGCTCAGAATCAGGCTAAGGCATATAAAAAAGGGAAAAAGTCGTTTCATACGTTACACTCCTATGGGCGGTGCTTGTGTTTCAGAGTTAAAGCCAGACAGACTGCAAACAGGATAAGAGACAGGCTGCCAAAGGTAAATGCAATCCGTCCGGCTGTGTCCATAAAAAAGCCTTCAGGCACAATATTGATCAGCATATCGGTGGACGGATCCAGGATCCACAGATCGTTGCTAAAGAAAATATGGTGGAACATAATAAAATATTTTGTAAAATCGGTGGAGATGATGGCAGCCAGGGCCGCGATCAGACCGAAAAACAGCCCGGTTCCCAGGCAGACGGAAGGAGGAAGAAGGCGTTTCATATCAGCCTTTGTAACTGCCATAAAGACAAGGGCAGAGGCACACAGAACCAGACATACTCTCCGGATGGAGATGGCTGCCAGAAACAGTCCCTGAACATCCTCCATATGGGCGATTTCTCTGGCATTGAAAAACTCCCGCTCCTGTCCGTCCATGACGGTCATCACATGAAGATCTTCACGGTCTCCCCGCAGATAATCCATCATCTCATCTGTTACTTCTAACAGATCTTCCATGGTCATGGCAGGAAGATCCTTAAGTACCTCATATTTTGTGTATTCTTTTTCAAAATATCCGGGTGTCCAGTATACGACAGCTTCTATGGAGGTGATAAACAGGACGATCATCAGGCAGAATGCCATCAGAATGCCGGTCAGGCGGTGAAGATATTTCATATCGGGAAGTCCTCCTTTGGGATGGGTATGGTTTTGATTCACATAAAAGAAAAAGCCCGACTTCGCAGCTTGCTGACGATCTGCAGAGTCCGACCTTTAAACGCGCCTTTATAAATCACTAAGGGCTGCATACGTTATTAAAAAGACGCATAAACTACCTATTTTATATCATGTAATAGGAGAGTTGTCAATGTTGAAACTTTATGAAAAAAGCCATATCAAACATTTGCCGGGATACGGGCGGGTTTGGTATGGCTTTTGTTTGGATGTAAAAGGATTTAATGAAGCTCAGGCCAGAATTCTTTGTTGGCTTCGATCATGTCATCTAGGATCTTTTTGGCAACCAGAAGGCTGGGGACAGTTTTTGAGAGGGTAAATGCCATCAGTGCTTTTTCGTAGGAATGCTCGATGGCTGCCTCAACTACCAGCTTTTCAACTGCTTCCTGCTGCTCGATCAGACCCTTATAGAAGGTAGGAATCTCACCTACACGCACAGGTTCAGCTCCGCGGTCTGTAATATAGGCAGGAATTTCAACCATGGCATCGTCAGGCAGATTCTCAATCGCCCCCCTGTTTTCTACCATTACAAGGTAGCGCTTGCGCAGGTCGAAGGCCAGGCTCATTGCTACGTCTACGATAAATTCGCCGTGTACGCCGCCAAAGAATTTGGTCAGATCGACTTCTTTTCCTGCGCGGTAATCTGCTACTGCATCAAAAATCCTTTTTTCGCGGCCTTCCATTACCTCGTTGGCGCGGGTGTGGTTGGGATTGCTGCTTTCAACCACTTCATCGCCCAGAAGATAATACTGCATATAGGTATTTGGCAGATAATCATGGAATGCAGAGCAGATATGTCTGGAATTGGCATATGTATGAAGCCAGGAGGGATCACTGTGCATTACATCGCTCTTTTCATTTTTGGGCATATATCCGTTTTCTGCCACATAGGACTTTAATTCCTCTGTTACGTCGGTTCCATTGAGGCGCACTTTGGTGAACCATCCGAAATGGTTCAGGCCGAAATAGTCTACTTCCAGATCATGGCGGTCACAGCCCAGAATCTCAGCCATGTTTCTCTCGATTGCCACAGGCATATCGCAGATATTCAGGATGCGGGCATGAGGACGCAGGCGGAAGGTGGCTTTTGCCACAATCGCAGCCGGATTAGAGTAGTTAACGATCCAGTAAGTAGGCTTTGCATACTTTTCGCAGTAGTCAATCAGTTCTACCATAGGGTAAATGGTACGCAGGCCGTAAGCAAGACCGCCGGGGCCGCAGGTTTCCTGGCCTACTACGCCGTATCTTAACGGAATCTTCTCATCCTGTTCGCGCATGGCGTACAGTCCTACACGCATCTGTGCAAAGATAAAATCTGCATCTGTCATGGCGGTTTCCGGGTCTGTGGTAAGAGTCAATTTTACATCCGGATCAAACATCTCTACTACATGGCGGACGATAACGCCCACGTCTTCCTGACGTTTGGCATTGTTATCATAGAGAACCAGTTCATTGAGTTTAAAACGGTCTTTCTGTACCAGAAGACTTTTGACGATTCCCGGAGTGTAGGTGCTGCCGCCTCCGGCGATGACAAGTTTAAATGTTTTCATTATATACCTCCTGAGTGATTACAAGTGAGTTATTCTTCACGTCCAAGGGCTTTTTCGACGATGGAACGTTTTTTGCTGACAACAGGGCCATAGATAATTTGTATATTATTTCCTTTTACAACAAGACCAGCTGCTCCTGTTGGGGCAAACCATTCTTTATCCTTTACAACAGAGGCGTCTTTTACCTCTACGCGCAGACGGGTCATGCAGTTTCCGATATTTTCAATATTGTCAGGTCCGCCCAGTCCCTCGATGATGCGGGCTGCGGTTTCAGCATCAGCTTCTTTCTTTGCTTCTGCTTTATTTCCGGAGCGGATCTGGGATTTTACTGCTGCTGCATTGGCAGCCAGGTCGATTACATCCTCGCCGTCTTCGCGTCCCGGTGTTTTCAGGTTGAATTTCACGATCAGGAAACGGAAGAGGAAATACATTACAACGATCTCAATCAGACCTGCAACTACATACATAGGCCAGTGTGTCCGTCCGATTCCTGCCGGAAGGTTCAGTACAAGGAAGTCGATAATGCCGTTGGTAGCACAGACACGGACATTTAACAGATATACGATCATCTGGAACAGTCCGTCCATGACAGAGTAGATGACCCACAGCATGGGAGCTGCAAACAGGAAGGTAAACTCCAGTGGCTCTGTTACGCCTACTAAAGAGGCAGTAAGTGTGGCCGGGATAACCTGAGCCTTTGTGGCGGCCTTTTTCTCTTTTTTGGCAGTAGCGATGAAAGCCAGAGCAACACCGATGACGCCAAAGGTCTTCATAAGTCCATAGGTTAAGAATCGGGCAGGGTCGGGCATGGAAGCAACAGCAGGGTCGCTGAGAAGAGCCAGGAAAACAGGCTTTGCGCCTACGATCTGCTCTCCGCCAATGATCATGCTGTCTCCGATTGCGGAATAGAGGAAGGGAGACCATACCAGATGATGGAGGCCAGTAGGGATCAGAATACGGTTTAAAAATCCATACAGGAATACTCCAAATGCGCCAGCGCCTGCCATAATGCCTGTGAGGGCATTGATTGCTGCAGCTGCAACAGGCCAGATATAGGCAGCTGCCAGTGCCAGCACTAATACAATGGGAAGAAGCACGATAAATACGAACTTGCTGTTTCCATACATAGCCATGGCACCCTTAAATTCAGTGTCAATAAAGCGGTTGTGGACTAAGGCTACGATTACGCCCAGGATCATGCCCAGGAATACGCCCATGTCTGTTACATGGTAGCCAAGACAGATCGTCTGGCCTGTACCGTAGAGTGCGCTGGCAGTATCACCTTCCGCCATCAGTCCCGCAACACTGAGCCAGCGAGAGTTGGCTGCAAGCCAGATCAGATAACTGACAAGTGATACGAATGCGGCATCCGCTTTTTTCTTTTTTGCAAGACTCATTGAGACGCCTACACAGAACAGGATTCCAAGATTGCCGATTACTGCGCTGACTCCGCCATTGATAAATTTTCCAGCTGTATATAAGATACCCCCCTCTGATACAAATGCTGTGTTGCACATTACAGAAGACAGAGCCTGGAGCATACCGGCAATAGGTAAGAATAGAACAGGGCCCATCAAAGCTTTGGAAAAGCTCTGCATGGCGTTCATAACTTTTGCTTTCATGATTCATTCTCCTTTTTCATTCGTTTTCTGTCGGAAGGCGCCATTCCGTTTCGATGTTTGAATTATATCATTTTGAATAAAAAAATCTACTATTTTGTGATAGTTTTAAACATATTCACATAGCTTGAAACATGTTTCATTAATGAAATCGGATGTAATGAGAATTGGTTGCGCAGATGGACAGAGTATCGTATAATTTCAGTGAAAATTACACAAAATATGGGTTTGGGATAAAATAGAGGGAATGAGAGATGAAACACGATATTTATAAGCTGGCAGAACAATATCATTTAAATGAAAGTGAACAGCAGATGTTTCAGTCGCTTTTAGAGGCGGCAGACCAGAATATACAGTACAGCGTAAGGGAGTTTGCAGCACGGAATTACGTTTCGCCGGCAGCACTGATCCGTCTGAGTAAAAAGATGGGATATACTGGTTATACGGATATGGTATATCGACTGGGATTTCTGGTACAGAATGAGATAAATAATAAGAATCATGAGTCAGATATTACAGCTTTTATCGGAGAGATACCATTTGAAAAAATGAATCGTTTTCCGGAACTTCTGAAAAAACACAGACATAATCCCATTTTGATTACAGGTACCGGATTCTGTGCCCCCTTAAGGGATTTTTTTGTGCGCAAGCTTCTGGTTATGGGTTACTGTGCCATTGGATCGAATAATTATGAGGTATATGAGGGAAATGCCCTTTCGGCAGGAATGGTAATTGCTATTAGCAAAAGCGGCACAACAGACACGATTATTAAGCCTGTCCGGGATGCCTGCGCACATGGAATTGATGTGGTGGCTTTTACGGGAGGAGCCCATTCTATGATTGCTGATATGGCAGAATTATCATTTGTACTTTTGGATGATAAAATATTAGATGATCGGAATCTTACAGCTAATTATTTTTATGCAAGAGTTCTTATTCTATTTGAGTATCTGATGGATATGACATGGGAAACAGAATAAAGTATAAGATAAAAACAGGACGCCGCACTGCAAATGATCGGTTTATGATCGTAATTGCTGTGCGGAGTTTGTTTTTTAGAGTTTATGTTAATGAGTTAATGTGTATTTTCAGGATGATCCGCATAAATTTTCCCCATCATTTTCCAGGCAATCACTGCGGCTATAAGCTCTGCTATGGGGAAGGAGATCCAGATGCCTGCGGGTCCCATAAAGCGTGAGAGAATCCATCCCAGAGGAACAATGATTACAAGCTGGCGCAGAAGGGAGATGATCAGGGAAGGGCGTCCCTGTCCCAGAGCCTCAAAAACTCCGGCTGCTATGAAAGCCACAGAGGAAATCAAAAAACTGGGGCCGATCATGCGCAGGGCTTCTGTCCCATACTGCATCAGCTCCGGATCTGCATCAAAAATACGCAGAATCGGGCCGGGAAAGAAAATGGATGCAATTGTTCCGGTGAGTGTAACAACGGTTACCAGGCCAAGGCTGCAGCGAATGGTACTGCGGACCCTGTCATGGCGTTCGGCTCCATAGTTATACCCGATAATGGGACGCATTCCCTGGAGAAGGCCGTTGCAGGGAAGGTTTACAAAGGTTTGGAGTTTAAAATACAGTCCAAAGGCTGCTACATAGACGCTTCCAAAGGTAGTCAGGATTCCATTTAAAATGCCGGTTAACAGGGAAGGCATGGCTAAAAGCAGACTGGATGGAATTGCAATACTATAAATAGAACGAATCAGTTCGCGGTTCAGATTCATAAGTCTGGGCCGAATGGATACGCCCAGATTGGTTTTTAAATACACAAGAATATATAGAAGCAACGCCCCAAACTGGCCGATCACTGTTGCAACGGCAGCGCCGGATACACCCATGGCGGGAGCGCCGAACCAGCCGAAAATAAGGATCGGATCTAAAACAATGTTGATCAGACAGCCGCTTGCCATGAGAAACATGGTGGTTTTCATCCGCCCTACACCCTGAAAGAGTTTTTCCATGTACATTTGCAGAACTTGACCGGAAGAGAGACAGAGCACAATGAACGTATAGCTGCAGGCCCATTCGAATATTTGGGGATTATCTGTAAACATCCCAAGAAATGGTCTTGTAATAAAAATGCCCAGAGCAATAAATAACAGACAGTGTATCAGGGCCAGAGAGAGGCCGGCAGATGCCAGATGATCGGCCTTGTTCCTGTTTCCTGCTCCAAGACTCATGGAAATTAAGGAGCTGACACCTACGCCCAAGCCCACTCCAAGAGCCATGATGATATTCTGAAGAGGAAAGGCTAGTGAAACGGCAGTGATGGCATCTGTGCCCAGTCTCGATACCCAGATACTGTCTACAACGTTATAGAGAGAATTGATCAGCATGGACAGCATCACAGGCACTGCCATGGAAACAAGAAGAGGAAAAACCGGCTTTTCCAGCAAAAAACGTTGATTCTGTTCCATAATAAAACCTCCTGTAAGGACAAAAAAAGCCCTCCCGCCTGTTTTGATGCGGGAAGGCTTGCATGCCATTGATAAATGGAAAATGTATAAAATTATATGTTCGCAATAGAAAAGTCCGACCCCGCAGCCTCTAATATCTGCAAAATCAGACCTCTCAGTGCGCCTCCAGGGACTCGAACCCTGGACAAATAGATTAAGAGTCTACTGCTCTACCAGCTGAGCTAGAGGCGCATGTCTATGTGTTGTTGTGTGACACGATAGACATTATAGGGGATAGAAAGTTATTTGTCAATAGTTTTTTGAAAAATATTTACATCCATCTGATTATAAGGAATTTCAATGCCTGCAGCATCAAATTCCAATTTGGTTTTTTCGATAATCCGCCAGCGGGCGCTCCAGTAATCCTCTGTAGCGGCCCATCCACGGGAACCAATGATTACAGAGCTTTCAGCAAGCTCGCTTACATAAACAGTAATGGGTTCATCTTGAATGATTTGAGGATCTTCTCTGTAAATGCGTTCCAGAATCGCTTTTGCCTGTTTTAAATCTGAAGAGTAGCTGATGCCTATAGTCAGATCAATGCGCCGCTTTTCCTGAGCTGTCACGTTGGTAATTACAGCATTTGACAGGGTGCCGTTAGGGATGGTGATTCGACGGTTGTCAACGGTGAGCAGGGTAGTGTATACAAGGCCGATATTTAAAACCTGCCCCTCTACCCCCTCGGATACAATATAGTCATGGATCCCAAAGGGCCGCATGACCAGAATCAGGATACCTCCTGCAAAGTTTCCCAGACTTTCCTGCAGAGAAAGGCCGATTGCCAGAGTGGCGGAGCCCAGCAATGCGATGATGGAGGTCGATGGAATTCCTATTTTTTCCAGTGCCATAAAGATAACAATAGCATAGGTAATGGCATTTGCGAGAGAAATAAGAAATTTGCTCAGACTCAGGTCTATGTTCATTCGGTCAAAGGTGCGTTTTAAAAACCGGCGGAGATAAAATGCAATTCGGTTGCCAATGATAATAATAATGGCAGCGAAGAGAATGCGATAGCTGAGTGATAAAAGTCCCGGAGCCCAGGAACGTATGGTTTCTAAAATTGCGTTAGGTTTCAGCTGCTGAAGATCTTCGTGGACTTCCTGTACAATAGCCTGCGTTTCCTCCAGCGTAGGGATTGAAGGGGTCTTCAGGGCTGCAGTAAAATAGATCATTCAAAAATTCTCCTGTTTTTAAATAGTGTAAAATATTATTATAACATAAAAGAGCATACTGTTAAAATACATCCTGCAAAATTATGATTTTTCCTGAATTTGCTTTTTTATATGGCAGATATAGGACGCATATAAGCACAGCATATCATAAGAATTGGTCAGGTTGCGTCCGCAGATCTCCTGAATACGGTGCAGGCGGTAGGGGATGCTGTTTCTGTGTATATGGAGATGTTCACAGATTTTTTGTATATCCCCGTTTAAACGGAGATAGGCAACTGCCGTTTCAGCCAGCTGGGCATTTTTGCCTTGTCTGCAAAGCTGCTGAAATTCCTGCTCCAGTCCGGGAACGGCAGTTTTGGATAAGGCGATAGCCAGCTTCATTTTGTCATATGAATGCAGGTGTTCATCTGGAAATAAAGCCTTCCCAAGCTTCAGACTTTCCAGAGCGGCCTGGTAAGCGGTATTCAGATGCATTTCCCCCGAACAGATGCCCATATGGCAGTCTGCGGCGGCAGAGAGGATGCGGTGATATTTTTTTTCAAAAGTTACGTTTTCTTTTAAAACAAGAAGAACCTGATTTTCTGAAAGAGGGAGGATAATATCGTGTTCATCCAGAAGGTTCTGGAGCATGGAGATGGAGGTAAACTGGTCATCGGTTTTTCTCTCCATCAGGATAAGGGTCTGCTTCCCCTTTAGCTGTATACCAAAAAATTCACCTCGCTTGATAAAATTTTCTGTATAGGGGGCCTGCTGGTGGAGGCATTCGAATAAAAACTGGCTGCGTTCCTGGGATTGATTCTGGCGTTTCTGGAAGGAAAGCAGTTCTTCGTAAAGCAGTTCTATGGTATTGCCCAACAGTTCTGCCATATGAAGGTTGGCAGAGCTGCTGGGTTCTATAACAACAGCGCCTATACGGCTTCCCTGAAGGCGGAGAGGAACTGCTGTACTGGCATTCTGAAAGTATGTTCCGGGTGCTGTTGTAACCTTGGCGTTCAGATTCAGGGATTCAATGGCAAGAAGATTCATTTCTCCGATACAGGATGGCTCGGTTGAGGCAATGGTGCGGCCGCTGAGGTCGCATATGCTGATGGGGAGCGAAAATCGCTCCTGCAGTTTTTCTATAATCTGGCAGGTTATTTTATGGTTAATCACGGGTTTCCTCCAATGATTTTTCATATATTATAATAAAATGGCGCAAAAACTGCAAGATATACGGAATAAATTGTGCAAATGCATAAAAATAGCGGGAGATATTACATGGTTTGGACAATAGTAAATCTGATATGGAAATGTTAAAATAAAATCACCTTAAAAAAGTGTGAAGAAAAAGCCGGAGTGAAGTATTTCAGAAGGAAAGGAGGGAAGAGCAATAGACGAGACTGTTTTGCGGTTTATGCGTTATGTGGACTGTGCCAGTGAAACCCATAATGAAAGGGCGTTCTGTGAATATATGGAGCGGGAGCTGACAGAACTGGGCATTTCGTTTGAAAGACAGGAGCTGGATCATCAGATTGTGACAGACGGATGGAACATTCTGGCAAAAGTACCGGGGAAGCCAGATAAAAAACCGTTTCTGTTCGTATTTCATCTGGATACGGTAGTTCCGGGAAATAATGTGGAGAGCTATATTGAAAATGGACGTATTCAAAGCCGGGGCAACAGTGTTCTGGGTGCAGACGGTAAACTGGCTATAGCGGTGGTGATGGAGGCTGTCAGCAGGCTGCTTCGTGCCGGAGAGATGAACCGGCCTGTGGAGATGCTGTTTACTGTCTGCCAGGAGCTGGGGCTTCTTGGGGCAAAGTATGCGGATTATTCCAGAATTGACAGTGAAGAGGCAATTGTTATCGATCATTATGTGACAGGAGAAGTGCTGATGTGTACTCCGTCTCGGATGTATCTTCATGTGGAGCTGATCGGACAGGAGGCTCATGTGATCCGGGATCCGGAACTGGGAATCAATGCATTAAAGACAGCGGCAGAGATTATTCATCAGATTCCTACCGGTCAGGTCAGTAAAGACCAGACCATCAATGTATTTGATCTGGTTTCTCTTTCACAGTCGAATGCGATTCCAAAGTATGCAAGATTTGATGTGGAGATCCGAAGCTTTGGACAGGAGCTGCTGGATCGTACCAACGCGTTTCTTCAGAAAATCATAAAGGATACAGCGGCGCAGATGGGATGCAGATGCAGCGTGCGGGAAGAGATGGATCTGCCGGAAACGGATTACAGTGAAAATAAGGATATGCTGAAACGTCTGGAGCGTATTTATGAAATGACCGGACTGCAGATGCGGCCTGCCCGTTCCTTTGGAATTCTTGATGCAACCTGCACAAACCGGCTGGGAATCAGGACGATTCCTATTGGGATGAACATTTATTATTCACACAGCACGAGGGAATATGTAGAGGTAAAAGACATAAAGATAATGTTGGATCTGGCGGAAAATATCCTTCGGTATTTCTGACCGGAGAAAGGGGAAACAGATGAAAAATGAAAAAAAGAAAACAGGCAAGGCGCTGAATCCGTTTATACCGTTAGTATTAATGGTTCTGGCCTGTGCAATTGCATCTTATTTTGTAGTACCAGGGGCGTATGACAGGGAGACGGTAAATGGAGTAACCCGCGTTATGGCAGACAGCTACCACGCTGTGGAAAGAACCCCCATCTCTTTCTTTAATCTGTTCCGTTCAATTCCGGAGGGGTTAACGGCGACAGCCAATATGATGTTCTGCGTTATGATCATCGGCGGTATTGTAGAGATTTATAAGCGGACAGATACGGTAGGAGCAGCAATTAACAGTGTACTCCGTGTATCGGAAAAACTCAGCAGCCAGATGATTATTGCTGTAGTTATGATTGTGTTCTTCATTTTTGGAGGCATTCTGGGATGGAGTGAGCATATTATCCCCTTCGTTCCGATTATTATATCTCTGGCTATTTCACTGGGATATGATTCCCTTGTGGGAATGGCAATTTCCGGCTTTGCCTGTTTAATCAGCTTTGCGGTTGCTCCTTTTAATGTGTATACGGTAGGTATTTCTCATACAATTGCAGAGCTTCCCATGTTCTCCGGATGGGAGCTGCGTTTTGCGGCTCTGGGCTGTGTATGGGCGCTGAGTCTGTTCTGGGTAATGAGATATGCCAAAAAAGTAAAGGCAAATCCTTCTAAGAGTCTGGTGAAGGATGTAGATACCTCTTCTTTGAGAATACCGGTTGATCCCAGTTTGAAATTTGACCTTCCAAAGAAAGTTTCCTTCGTTGTTCTGGGCGTATCTATTCTTTTTACAATTTATGGAATTCTGAAGCTGAGCTGGTCTTATACTGAGATGGCAACTACCTTTATGGTGGGCGGTGTTATTGTAGCTATTATTAACAGGGTGAAAATGGAAGATGCCATCAATATGATTCTGGATGGAATGAGAGGAGCCTTCGTAGGAGCTCTGATTATCGGTGTTGCAAGAGCGGTACAGTGGACCATGACCAATGGCGGTCTGATTGATCCGCTGGTACACGGACTTTCCAGTTTGATGGGAAGTGCATCCGCATATGTGAGTACAGTCGGTATGTTTGTGGTAAACTTCTTTATCAATGCATTGATTCCATCGGGCTCCGGCCAGGCAACCGCAGTTATGCCGATTATGGTTCCTCTGGCAGATATGCTGAATATTACCCGCCAGACTGCCGTATTGGCTTTCCAGTTTGGTGATGGTATTTCTAACACATTCTGGTTTACAAACGGAACGCTGCTGATTTATCTGTCTCTGGGCAAGGTGCCGTTAAAGAGCTGGTATAAATTTATTCTGCCGCTGCATGGTATGTTCCTGGTTCTGCAGCTGGTATTCCTGTTTATTGCAGTACAGACCGGATATGGTCCGTTTTAAAAGAACGTAAAGAGGGGAGAGAGAACTTGCTGTGAACGTACTGGAAGAAGTTAAAAAATATAAAGATTATGCTGTTGCCATGCGGCGGGAATTTCACCGCCATCCGGAGCTGAGCTGGCAGGAAACAGAAACAGCGGCCCGGATACGCAGAGAGCTTGATGAAATGGGGATTCCCTATGAAGAGGTTGTGGGAACGGGAACCATAGCGACACTAAAGGGAAAAAAGGATCATCCGGTGATTGGTCTTCGCTGTGATATTGATGCGCTTCCCATAAAAGAAGTGAAGGAACTGCCGTACCGTTCTGAAAACGACGGGGTGATGCACGCCTGCGGCCATGACGGGCATATCAGTATGCTTTTGACAGCGGCTAAAGTATTGTCTGATCACAGGGATGAGCTGAACTGTACAGTAAAGCTGATTTTTCAGCCGGCTGAAGAGAAAACAAACGGCGCACTAAAAATGTTGGAGACTGGAAGAGTGGGACATCTGGATACAGTTTGTGGAATGCATATTTTCCCATTTTTGGATGCTGGAACTATTTCTGTAGATCCCGGTCCCAGATATACCTCGGCTGCGTTTATGAATATCACAATTAAGGGCAGAAGCGGTCACGGAGCAATGCCTCATTATGCAGTGGATCCCATTTATGTAGGTGCAAAAGTAGTGGATGCTCTTCAGAGCATTGCCAGCAGGGAAACGAATGCTATGGATACAGTGGTAGTAAGTATCTGTACCTTCCATTCCGGAACCATGGCCAATATTTTTGCAGAGACAGCAGAATTAAGCGGAACTGTGAGAACCTTCAATCCGGAGCTTCGCAAACAGCTGCCGGGAATGATTGAGAGAATTATAAAGTCTACCTGTGAAGCGTACAGGGCAGATTATGAATTCGATTATTACTGTGATATTCCGGCAACGATCAACGATGAGCATTGCAGTGAGATCGCGGCAGGTTCTGTAAAAAAGCTTCTGGGAGAAGAGGGGCTGATGAAATACGCTGGCACTCCGGGAGGAGAGGACTTTTCCTATTTTCTGGAACGCTTCCCCGGTGTGTATGCATTTGTGGGATGCCGCAATGAATCAAAAGGCTGCTCTTATTCACTGCATCATGAACGGTTTGATCTGGATGAGGATGCGCTGGTTAATGGAGCTGCATTTTATGTACAGTATTTATTAGATGCACAGGAACAGTTTTAGAAAGGCAGAAACTGCTGTACCGCAACGTGGTATGGCAGTTTTTTATGTACATGAAAATCAAGATATGATACAATATTGATAAAAATTAAGAAATAGGAGAAGGGCTATGAATACACGCTTTTACAATATCCGTCTTCTGACAATGGATGGAACTATGGATGTGGTGCCAGGAGAGGTTTGGGTGGAAGGAAACAGGATTTCCTATGCAGGCCCGTCCGCTTTTATGGGAGATGCCAATACGGATGCTATCACCCCTCCTGTCTGGGATCGTGAAATCGATGGAAATGGCAATCTTCTCATGCCGGGCTTTAAAAATGCCCATACTCATTCCGCTATGACGTTTCTGCGTTCCTATGCGGATGACCTGCCGCTTATGGACTGGCTCCATACTCAGGTATTTCCTATGGAAGCAAAGCTGCAGCCGGGAGATGCATTCTGGCTGTCCAGACTGGCTGTAATGGAGTATCTGACCAGCGGCATGACGGCAGCTTTTGATATGTATCCCTGGCCGGAGGAAATGGCAAGAGCCTGTGTGGAAAGTGGTTTCAGAACCGTTTTAGTAAGCGGGCTGAATGATTTTGTGTCATCTCCTGAGGGGCTGGAGGAGGATTATCTGAAATTCAATTCCTATGATCCGTTGGTAAGCTATCAGCTGGGCTTTCATGCAGAGTATACCACCAGCCGGAAGATTCTGGAGGCGGTAGCAGATCTGGCTCACAAGTATAAGGCTCCTGTGTTTACCCACAATTCAGAGACAAAGGGTGAAACAGAAGGATGTCTGGAGCGCTATGGGATGACGCCGACTGCATTTTTAGATTCTCTGGGAATGTTTGAATACGGCGGAGGCGGTTATCACTGTGTCCACATCACAGACGAGGATATGGATATCTTTAAAAAGCATGACATGACTATTGTTACCAATCCCGGTTCCAATGTGAAGCTGGCAAGCGGAATCCCCAGGCTGAACCGGATGCTTGAAAAGGGAGTTCGTCTTGCGATCGGAACAGACGGACCTGCCAGCAATAACTGTCTGGATATGTTCCGTGAAATGTTTCTGGTTACAGGCCTTACAAAGCTTCGCGAAAATGATGCTTCCGCCATGCCTGCGGAGGAAGTGCTCAAGATGGCCTGTGTGGGCGGCGCTTATGCCATGGGGCTTACAGACTGCGACTGCATCCGAAAAGGAAAACTGGCGGATCTGGTTTTGATCGATCTGCACCAGCCTAATATGCAGCCTGTCAATAATATCGTAAAAAATTTGGTTTACAGCGGCAGCAAGCAGAATGTAAAGCTGGTTATGATTGACGGAACAGTCCGGTACGAGGACGGAACCTTCTTTATAGGAGAAGATCCTGAAGAGGTATACCGCAGGGCCAATGCCATCATAGAGCGAATGAGACAGGAGGCGTAGAAGCCGGGAAAAATTATTCTGTCGAAAAATAAAAAAAGTGGTTGACAACTCTTTCAGTCTGAGCTATAATGTTTGTTGTGTTCAGGAAAACGCGCCTCTAGCTCAGCTGGTAGAGCAGTAGACTCTTAATCTATTTGTCCAGGGTTCGAGTCCCTGGAGGCGCACTAAAAGGTCTGATTTTGCAGATAATGGAAGCTGCGGGGTCGGACTTTTTTTGTGTCTGAAAACAAGTGTGAACAGGCTGTAGGATTATTTTTTCTTTTTGCAGTTTAATGCTGTTTCCACTTCCTTAAAGCATTTGCTCAGGTGAAGGAAACGCCGATCCAGATCCCGCCGGTCGCAGGTGGCGCGCTGGAGTTTTTTTACAAAACATGGAGGAAGAAGCATAAAAGTCATAAACCTTCTTTCTATAAATTATATTGATGCCCCGGTATCCGGATTTATCTGTAGGAAGATCCTGCGCCGGGGCTTTTTGGAGTCTGCTTTATTCTTTATCATATGCCGGGATTTCCCTGGCTGCTACCAGCTTGCAGATGGGATTTCCCATAGAGGAAAATTTTTCCTCATATTCTGTCATTACATTTCCCTCATTCATGGGACTGTGGTGGAGATCGAAGGTATGGGCCTTGATCTGCCAGCCAGCCTGGGGGATAGCTTCCAGGGAATAATTGAAAAGTCCCCGGTTGTCTGTTTTAAACTCGATCACGCCGTCGCGGGCAAGAATCTGGTCATAGACAGCCATGAAATCGGGAGAGGTAAGGCGGCGTCTGGCGTGACGATCCTTAGGCCACGGATCTGAGAAATTTAGATAGATGCGGTTTACTTCGCCGGGGGCGAAATAGTCAGCCATGGCCTTTGCGTCAATGCAGAGGAAATAAATGTTATCCAGTTCCAGTCCGGCTCTTTTCTGCAGGCCTCTCAGAAGTACGCTGGAATACCGTTCGATTCCAATGTAGTTGATATGGGGATTTTTCTGAGCCAGCTCCATGATAAAGCGCCCTTTTCCCATGCCTACCTCTATTTCGATGGGATGGTCATTTCCGAATACCTGGTTCCAGCTTCCTTTGTGGAGGGCCGGTTCCTGGATCACATAGGAACTTGAGGCGATGGTTTCCTCTGCCCCGGGAATATGTCTTAAACGCATAGATGTATGTCCTCGTCTTTCTTTGCGGTCAAACCGCAGGGAAGTGTAGTTGTTTTATCCGCAGACTGCGGTTTTTGTAAGGATGATCGGACTTATTTTAACATTCAAATGGGGGAAATGCAACTGTGAAACGCAGGCGGAAGCCTGTCAAAAACGAGAAAAACGGTTTCAAGGTATATTTTTAGGATATGATCATATAGTTCCTTCATAAAATCCTTCCAATTCCTAGTGCAATTTCAATATAAATAAGGTATAATATGAACACAGAGAGTTTCTGTAGAAATCTGCTGATACAAAGGAGGAAGGGATATGTCAAACCTGGAGCATACCACCAGCTGGCAGCAGATCCAGCAGGGGGTCAAAGAGGCAGAACGTTTGATTGTGAATAAAAATTATAATCTGGTGATGGTAAAAGCAAGACAGACATTAGAGTGCATGGTTCGCTGTATGGCGGAGAAGGCCTGTCTGGTGGAGGGCGATCTGTCAGATACCATTGACCAGCTGTATGAAGGCGGCTGGATCAATAAGACGACAAAAGATAATTACCATACCATCCGCATTCTTGGGAATAAGGCGGTGCATGAAAATGACAATACAGCGTATAATGCCAATCAGGCATACCAGCTTTTAACCCAGGAGGTTCATGCTTTTTCTCATGATGGCGGCGCTTCCGGAGGGGGGCGGACCCAGAGAATATCTTCCGGAGGAGGCCGGGAACGTACTGGACAGAGGGGAAGCCAGAGGCCTGCATCTGCTGGAAACCGTGCGGGAGGCAGCCGGCCTGTCCAGGGGCAGAGAACCCAGACCGGACATTCCGGTTACAGCTCCGGACAGCGAAATCCAAATGTCAGACGGAGAAAACGCAGGGGAGTATCACCGCTGTTTTATCTGTGGCGTCTTCTGATTCCGCTCCTGGTGGTGATCCTTCTGATCGTAGTGATCCAGATGATCCGTCCCGGAAAGGATGAGGTTAAAGATACGGCAGCTCCCACTGAAAGCTCACAGACGGTTGAGAGTATGCCGGAAACAGAGCCGGAGACAGAACCGGAGACGCAGCCGGAGGCTGAACGTTATGTAGTGACAGGCAACAGCGTAAATGTTCGTACAGAGCCGTCCACCAGCAGCCGTATTCTGGTACAGCTTTCTCAGGGCACAGAGGTGGATTATGTAAAGCGGTATAATAATGACTGGACTGTGATTAACTATGACGGACAGGAGGCTTATGTTTCCAGCCAGTACATTGAGAAAAAGGCTTCGGAGAGTGAGCCTTCTTCCGAAGAGGATGCAGAAAGCGCCAGTGGAACAGACGCAGCAGAAGTTCAGGCTCAGTAGCAGAAAATTTCCAGATATTTGAAATTAAAGGAGATATGTCATTCATGGAAAAGGGAGGGCATATCTTTTTTATTGTATTGTTCTGAAAAAAAATTTGTTAAAAATTTATTTATTCTACAAAATGCCACTGGTAATTTCAGAAAAAAAGAGTATTATAAGGGAATATAAAAAGGAGGCGTAAAAATGGACAAAATAATTGACCGGTTATCTGACATTGAGAAAGCCGCCGGATCTTTAATGGACGATGCAGGAGTCCGAAAGAAGGCTCTTGCAAAGGAAATGGAAGAGAAAACGGCGGCTTTTGACAGAGAACTGGAGCAAAAAACAGCTGCGCGCATTTCATGCATCCAGAAGCAGATGGAGCAGGAGATGCAGGAGGAACTGGATAAGCAGGCCGCTGATGCCAGGGGCATGATCGCCCGTTTGGAGGAAACTTATGAGAAACAGCATAAATTGTATGCAGAGAGCCTCTTTCGGAGCATGATAAAGGAGTGAGCCTATGGGAAGCTTGATTCATTACAGCGGCATTTCTACCAAGATAAGGGCTATGGAACGGTGGCGTATTAAGCCGGAACAGTTTGAACAGATGGCCGCTTTGGAAAGCGTTCCTGAGGCAGTCCGTTTTCTTCGCTCCCTGCCGCCGTATGAGAAGATTTTTTCCGGTGTTGAGGATAAAGAACTCCACAGGGGGAGGATTGAACAGCTTTTGAACCTGGCCCAGTACGAGGACTTTGCAAGTCTGTATCAGTTTGCCAATATGAAACAGAGGCGGTTTTTAGACCTGTATTTCATGCATTATGAAATAGGGATCGTAAAGACCTGCCTGAGAAACGGAGCCGGACGCCGTGAGGCCGCTCAGGATCTGTCGGGTTTTAAGGAGTTTTTTGACCGCCATTCTTCTGTGGATCTGGCCCAGCTTTCTCAGTGCCGTTCTATTGATGAGGTGATTTCGGGTCTGAAGGGTACGATTTACTACAGTCCGCTGGAAAGCCTGCGGCAGAAGGGACAGGCAGTTCTTCCGGCGTGTGAGACAGCGGTGGATATGCTGTATTTTAAAACGGTGTGGAAAATAAAGGAAAAATATCTTTCTGGACAGGAAAAAAAGGATCTGACCCAGTGCTTCGGTACCCGGATGGATATGCTGAACCTGCAGTGGATCTGCCGGGCAAAGAAGTATTACCATCTGCCTGAGGGTGAAATTTATGCAATGATCATTCCGATCAGCCTTCATCTGAAAAAAACAGAGATCCGGGCTATGGCCCAGGCAGAAGATGTGGAGCAGGTTTACGCGCTGATCCGAAACAGCTGGTACGGACGGCTGGATCTGGGAAACCTGGAAAAAGGACAGAGCCTGGAAGAACCCTGCAGGGAAGTGATAGACCGTATTTATGAGCTTACCAGCAGGAAGGAGCCTTATTCTGCGTCTGTACTCAATTCATACCTGTATTTTAAAGAGAGGGAGATTGAGAAAATCATTACTACCATTGAGCGGATCCGCTACGGAGTGGCGGCCGGCATATAAAGGGGGTTTTAAAACGTGATCGAAAAGATGAAGTTCTTAAGTATTACCGGCCCCAGAGAGGATATTGACCGGGTGGCGGATACCTATCTGTCCCGATATGAGATCCACCTGGAAAATGCTCTTTCTGAGCTGAAAACGGTAAAAAACTTAAGACCGTATATTGAAGTTAATCCGTACAGGGATCAGCTGGCCATGGCCAGAAGCCTGATGGAGCGGTTTGGAGGACAGCTGCCGGAGGTAAAACGGTCCGGAGAGGAAACTCTGCCAGACATTCAGGAGGCGTCCGCTTTTGTGGAGCGCTTAAGTGAAGAGTTAAAGGAACTGACAGACCGCAGAGAGGAGCTTTTGATCCAGATCGAGGCATTGAAAAAGTCCAAGGATCGGGTGGCTCCCTTTACGGAGCTGAACTACAGCCTGCGGGAGATCCTGGGCTTTAAGTTTATCAAGTTCCGCTTCGGACGCGTTACCAGAGAGTATTATGATAAGATCAATAATTATGTATATGATACAATAGACACCGTTATGTTTAAGTGTCTGGAGGATTCAGAATATGTCTGGTTTGTATATTTTGTACCGGACAAGCTGTCGGAAAAAATCGACGCGATCTATGCTTCTATGCATTTTGAGCGTGTGTTCCTGCCGGATGAATATGAAGGCACGCCGCTGGAGGCAGAGCATGTTCTGGAAGAAAAGATCCAGGCATTGGAGGCCGAGAAGTTAGAGGCAGAACAGGCGGTAAAGACGATTCTGGAGGATAAAAAAGAAGAGCTTACAAAAGCATGGATGCGGCTGGAGCGCTTCGGGATCAATTTTGACGTGCGCAAGCTGGCAGCCTGCACCATGCACAATTCCAATAACTTCTATATTCTCTGCGGCTGGATGTCCGAAAGCGACGCCAGAGCCCTCAGAAAGGAAATTGAGGGGGATGAGAATACCTTCTGTATTGTAGAGGACAACCGGGGAAATATTACCAGCACCCCTCCGACCAAGATGAAGAATCCGGGACTGTTTAAGCCCTTTGAAATGTATGTGGAGATGTATGGACTTCCTTCCTACAATGAGATCGACCCGACGATCCTCATTGGGATTACTTATTCCATTCTGTTTGGATTTATGTTTGGAGATGCGGGACAGGGACTCTGTCTTCTCATAGGAGGCTTTCTTTTGTATCGATTTAAGAAGGTGCGTCTGGCGGGAATTATTTCCTGCTGTGGCTTCTTCTCAACGATTTTCGGCTTCCTTTTCGGCAGCATCTTCGGTTTTGAGGATATCATAGACGCCATATGGCTGCGTCCTCAGGAGGCAATGACAGACCTGCCCTTTATCGGCCGTCTGAACACCGTGTTTGTGGTTGCTATTGCGATCGGTATGGGTATTATTCTTTTGTGCATGATCCTCAATATCATAAACAGCGCCAGAGTCCATGATACGGAAAAACTCTGGTTTGATACGAACGGCGCTGCGGGCCTTGTCTTTTATGCGGCTCTGGCAAGCGTGATCGTGCTGTATATGAGCGGAAAAGCCCTTCCTGCTACGATTGTTCTGGTTATTATGTTTGTGATCCCTCTGGCTGTGATATTCTTTAAGGAGCCTCTGACAGCTATGGTGGAAAAGAAATCCGAGAAGATATCCGGCGGTGTGGGAATGTTTATCACTCAGGGTATTTTCGAGCTCTTTGAAGTGCTTTTAAGCTATTTTTCCAACACACTTTCTTTTGTTCGTGTGGGCGCCTTTGCAGTGAGCCATGCAGCCATGATGCAGGTGGTGCTGATGCTTGCTGGCGCTGAGGCGGGAGATCCCAACTGGGGCATCGTCATCGGCGGCAACCTCTTTGTCTGCGGTATGGAGGGACTGATCGTGGGGATCCAGGTGCTTCGTCTGGAGTATTATGAGCTGTTCAGCCGTTTCTACCGGGGCAGCGGACGGGCATTTGAGCCTTATGGAAGATAGGAAAATGTAAAAAATTACAATATAAGGAGAACAAAATTATGAGTTTATTAGTTAAGATCACATTGAGCGCAGCACTTATTTTAAGTATCGGAGTTCCCTTTGGAGCATTTGCGGCAGGAGAGAAGACAAAGGGACGCTATAAGACAGCTCTGGGAGCAAATCTGTTTCTTTTCTTCGGCACCATGGTGATCGCGGCTGTACTGATGTTTAACGGAAATGCATTTGCGGCAGAGGAAGCGGCTTCCGCAGTCGGTTCAGCGTCATCTGCAGCCGGTATGGGTTACTTATCTGCAGCTCTTGCAACCGGTCTTTCCTGTCTGGGCGGCGGTATTGCAGTATCTGCTGCAGCCAGCGCAGCGTTAGGAGCTATCAGTGAGGACAGCTCGATTCTTGGTAAATCCTTAATCTTCGTAGGTCTTGCCGAAGGTGTGTGTCTGTACGGTCTGATCATTTCCTTTATGATCCTTGGTAAGCTGTAATGAAAATGTATCTGATCAGCGACAACATCGACACCTGGACCGGCATGAGGCTGGCAGGTGTTGAAGGGGCTGTGGTACATGAGAGGGAGGAACTGAAACAGGAACTGGATAAGGTCCTGGCCGATAAGGATATAGGCATTATCCTGCTGACAGAGAAGTTCGGCAGGGAATTTCCGGAGATCATCGATAATGTAAAGCTGGAACGCAGGCTTCCATTGATCGTGGAGATCCCGGATCGCCATGGTACCGGCCGCAAGCCGGACTTTATCACCTCTTATGTAAACGAAGCCATTGGACTGAAGCTGTAGGGCGCAGCCGCCCAGGCACATTTTTTCAGAGAAAGCAGGTGAATCGCATGACAACAGAAGAAAAACTGAAGCATTTTCAGGAAATCTGCATGACAGATGCCAGAGAAAAAAGCGCCCGTATGCTGGATGACTGCGTCCGGGCTCTGGACGCGGCCTTTGAGGAGCATAAGGCAGAGGCAGAGCGCAGGGCTGCCATGCAGGAGGAGGCCCAGAAGGAAAAGCTGGAGCGTGAAAAAAATAAAAAGCTTTCCATCGGACAGCTGGATTTAAAGCGTGAAATAAGCCACAGACAGGAGGAGCTTAAGGATAAGCTGTTCGTGGAAGTAAAGGATATGCTGGCGAATTTTATGGAAACAAGAGAGTATCAGGAGCTTCTGGAACGGCAGATCCGGAGCGCTAAGGAATTCGCAGGAGATGAGGCGCTGATCGTTTATATGGATCCCTCTGATGAGGATAAGGCCCGCAGACTGGCTCTCCACAATAACGTGACGGTAAAGATCAGCGAGTATTCCTTCAGCGGGGGGATCCGGGCTGTGGTCCCGTCCAAGCATGTTCTGATCGATCATTCCTTTGACACCAAGTTAAAGGAAGCCAGACATGATTTTACATTTCATTTGGGAGGTAAGTAAATGACGAAGACAGGTGTGATCTACGGCATCAACGGCCCTGTGGTTTCTCTGGAGGGAGATCCCGGTTTCCAGATGAACGAAATGGTGTACGTTGGAAAGGAAAATCTGGTAGGCGAAGTCATCGGACTTACCTCACAAAAGACAACGATCCAGGTCTATGAGGAGACCAGCGGCTTAAAGCCGGGAGAGGTTGTCACCGGGACGGGAGCGCCTGTGTCCGTTACCCTTGCTCCGGGTATTCTAAGTAATATTTTTGATGGAATTGAGCGACCCTTAAGCAAGATCGCAGAGCACAGCGGTTACTCCATCAGCCGGGGCATCAGTGTGGACTCGCTGGATACTTCCAAAAAATGGGATACACATATTACAGTGAAAAAGGGCGAACGGCTGATGCCGGGAACCATCATTGCAGAGGTGCCGGAGACAAGAGCGATCGTACACAAGGTCATGGTTCCGCCGGACATGGAGGGCTATGTCATTGACGTGGTTCCAGACGGATCGTATACGATCAATGATATGCTTGTAAAAGTTCAGCTGATGGACGGTTCTGAGAAGGAGCTGACCATGACCCAGAAGTGGCCCATCCGTGTGCCAAGGCCCGCTGCCAAGCGTTTTGCGGCTACCCGCCCTCTGATTACGGGACAGCGTATCCTGGATACCATGTTCCCTCTGGCAAAGGGAGGTACGGCTGCCATTCCCGGCGGTTTCGGAACCGGAAAGACAATGACACAGCATCAGATCGCCAAGTGGTCCGATGCAGATGTGATCATCTATATCGGCTGCGGCGAGCGCGGAAATGAGATGACTCAGGTATTGGAGGAGTTTTCAGAACTGATCGATCCAAAGAGCGGAAATCCTCTGATGGACCGCAC
>ULTM01033981.1_pt1 | contig 22797 bp, 17 predicted proteins | sample 1957641 | NCBI WGS metagenome assembly ULTM01 (sample SAMEA4835735, study PRJEB28245) | human gut metagenome | biome: gut microbiome; material: fecal sample | place: Denmark | collected 2008 | reverse complement strand
GAAGCGGCACGATTCCCGCCGCTCTGGCGCTTGCGGGATGTGCTGCCGCTTTTCTGGGACTTCTGACGGCGGGGCGCTTCGTCCTCAGCCTTCTTCTGAGGCTCGATGGTCTCCGACGCGCCGCAGCGGGACAGAAAGTCCTCCGCCATCCGGTAATACTTCTCGAGGTCGCCGGTAGTCAGGGCCGTTCCCTCATAGCCCGCTTCCAGCTCCTCCACGGCCTCGTTGAACCGGATCGCCGCCTGTGCGGCTGCGGTCCTGTCGGAGGCGTGGGCGGCCTCGTTGCGGGCCATCCGCACCGCGTTGCAGGCGCGGCGGGCCGCTGCCGGGTGGGGCGTATTGCCCAGCAGGTCCAGAGGCCGGGCGGCGTCCTTTTCCGGGTCCAGCAGGATGCGCATACAGAGGGTGGTATCCAGCTGCTGCCAGCCGGTGCGGCCATTCAGCTCCGGCAGGCGCTCGTAGTAGTCGGGGCTCTCCTTCTGGCGCTGGGCCAGATGCTTCAGCAGGGCGTCCACGCTGTGAGCGCCGGGCTTTTCCTCCCAGTGCCAGCGCAGCAGCTTCCGGCTGATGTCGTCGCAGGCCGCTTTTATCTCGAACGCGGCCTGCAAAGCTTCGTCAGGCATAATCATCTCTCCTTGTTAAACCTCTCCGTCACGCCTACGGCGTGCCACTGCCCGGCCATGTCTGCGAAGCAGACTGAGAGGTTATTCCTTAAATTAAAAGCGGAGGAAGCCTCTGCCTCCTCCGCCGTACATCCTATTTTACATCATGAACTGAGAATACACGAAGCCGCACAGGGCGATGCCCGCACACACGATGGCGGTGATGGGCGGCACCCAGCGGATGAGCGTCTCAGCGATGCTGTCGCGGGGGTCTTCCTCTTCGCAGTCGTCCTCCTCGTCCAGCGGCTTTGCCTGCAGGCGGGACGGCGCGGCGGCGGGAGTCGAGGGTACCACACGGGTGCCGTACTTCTCCACCTCTTCGTCCGGCGCAAAGGACTTGGCCGGGCGCACCGGCTCCGGCTGGCGGGACAGAACGCGGGTCGCCTCCTGCTCCGGGGCGCGGGACACCACGCGGGTCGCGTCCATCTCAGCGGCAGGCGCATAGCCGGGCGCAGGCTCCGCCGCCCGGGGCGGGATGATACGGGTGGCTTCCTCCTGCGCTGCACCCACGATGCGGGTAGGCTCCTCAGCAGGCGCAGCCGGGCGTACCGGCTGGGCTGCAGGCTGCGGCTCGGGCTGGCGCACCGGGGCTTCCGGCTGCAGCAGGGTGTTCAGCGCGTTCTGCAAAAGGATGCGGTCGCTGCCGCACTCGGAGCAGTAGACGGTGTCCTCTTCCTTCGGGTGGAAGGCACCGCAGGCGCAGTACCAGCCGTTCTCGAAGACCTGGGGCATGAACTTCATGCCGGTGCGGTTCATCCGGGCTTCGAGGGCCTTCTGCATCTCGACGCTCAGGCGGCGGGGGGCCGGCAGGCGCACCCGCTTGATGCTCTCGAGGTGGACGACCTTCCTGCCGCTGTAGACATTGCGCAGGGTGACGTCCACGCTGGTGATGGCCTTCTGGGTGACGAAGACGGCATCGTCCATGCCGAAGCTCTCGCCGGGCTTTGCGGTAAGGTCACGGTACTCGAACTCGTCCTCACAGAGGATGACGCCGTCCACGCCCTTGCACTTGAAGTGGATCTCCAGTGCCGTCAGGGTCACGCGGGAAATGTTCTTAAAGGTCAGACAGACCGCGTGTTCGCCGCTGACTTCGCCCTTGAGCAGCTCCACGCAGACGAACTGCACCGGGCTGCCCGGGGTGTAATAGTTGGCCCGTGTCCGCGCGACCGGTTCAAAATTTTCCTCCACAACACTCTCCCCTTTCTCTTGGTTTACTGGTTGGCTTCGCCTTCATCCGGCGTTTCGGGGGCCGGGGCTTCCTGCGGGGCGGCATCCACTGCCTCAGCAGGTTCGGCAGGCTCCGCAGCCTCTGCGGTCTCGGCCTGTTCCACAGGCTGGACAACGGGCTGATCCTCGGCGGGCTTTGCGTCGGGGTCCTCACGCGGGGTCAGGGTCTCGCCTGCCATCACGGCGTTGAACTCCTTCTCGTTCAGCTTCTCGCGCTCCATCAGGGCCTGTGCCAGCGCATGGAGCTGGTCGATATGCTCCGTCAGGGTGCGGCGGCAGGTCTCGTAGGCCTCGTCGATGATGTCCCGCATCTCGCTGTCGATCTCAGCAGCGGTGGTCTCGCTGTAGCCCTTGCCCTGACCGAGGTCGCGGCCCAGGAAGGTCTCCTCCTGAGAGGTGCCGTAGACCACAGGGCCAAGGCGCTCGGAGAAGCCGTACTTGGTGATCATCTGGCGGGCGATGTTCGTCGCCTGCTGCAGGTCGTTGGACGCACCGGTGGAGATGTCGTCCAGGATAAGCTGCTCAGCTACGCGGCCGCCCAGACTGGACACGATGTCCTCGAACATCTCGCCCTTGGTGACGTAGCTGCGGTCTTTCTCGGGCAGATACATGGTGTAGCCGCCGGCCTGACCGCGGGGGATGATGGTGATCTCATGCACACGGGGGTGGTGCTTGCAGTAGAAGCCCGCCACAGCGTGGCCTGCCTCGTGGTAGGCGGTGAGCTTTTTCTCTTCGGGGGTGACGACCCGGCTCTTCTTCTCGGGGCCGGCCATGACCTTCATGGAAGCCTCTTCGATGTCCTCCATCGTAATGGCCTTGCGGCTGCGGCGTGCAGCCAGCAGAGCGGCCTCGTTGACGAGGTTCTCGAGGTCAGCGCCCGCAAAGCCTGCGGTGCGCTGTGCGATGACCTTGAGGGAGACATCCGGGGCGAGGGGCTTGTTCTTGGTGTGGACTTTCAGGATCTCCTCGCGGCCCTTGACGTCGGGCAGGCCGACGTAGACCTGACGGTCGAAGCGGCCCGGGCGGAGCAGGGCCTTATCGAGGATGTCGGCACGGTTGGTGGCCGCCATGACGATGACGCCATCGTTGGCCTCGAAGCCGTCCATCTCGACCAGCAGCTGGTTCAGGGTCTGCTCGCGCTCGTCGTGACCGCCGCCGAGACCGGCACCGCGCTGACGGCCCACAGCATCGATCTCATCAATAAAGATGATGCAGGGCATGGTCTTTTTTGCCTTGTCGAAGAGGTCGCGCACACGGGATGCGCCGACGCCGACGTACATCTCGACGAAGTCAGAGCCGGAGATGGAGTAGAACGGCACACCGGCCTCACCGGCGCAGGCGCGGGCCAGCAGGGTCTTGCCGGTACCCGGAGGGCCGACGAGCAGCACGCCGTGAGGGATGCGTGCGCCCAGAGAGTTGAACTTGTCGGGGCTCTTGAGGAACTCCACGACCTCTTTCAGTTCTTCCTTCTCTTCGTCTTCACCGGCTACATCGGCAAAGGTGGCGGTCTTCTTGTTCTCGTGCTCGTCCTTGACCTTGGCTTTGCCGACATTCATGATGCCGCCGCCACCGCCGACGCCGCCCCGCATCATCGAGAACAGCAAAAAGCCGGTGCAGCCCAGCATCCCCAGATAGAAGATGATCTCCATCCAGGGGATGGTCTCCTTGAGAGAGGTGTAGTCGTAGGTCATGGGCGCGTCGGGATTCGCCGCGTCGTAGGACTCGATATACTTGTCCACGTTCTCGATGAAAACGTAGGCATAGGGCAGCTTGTAGCGGACGGTGACGGTGCCGTCGTCCTCCTGCACTGCGCCGGTGGACCCCGACGAGGAGGAGAACATCCCGCTCAGCAGACCGCCGGTAGACTGCACCGTGCTCTGGGTGGAGGAGACGTCCGGCAGGGGCAGGTCGCCTTCTTTCAGGTTCAGGGTGATGACGCTGGTGTTGCGGTCCAGCGTGAAGGCCGTGACCTGATTGTGCTCAAAGTAATGGACGACGGTGGAGTAGCTCATGGTCGAGCCGCTGGTGCTGCCCGACCCGCTGCCCATCACCGACCAGACCATCAGCACGGCGGCCAGCGCCAGTGCGAGGATGAGCGGATTGATACGAGGTCTCTTAGGTTGCAAAAGGATCAACTCCAGTTCTGGTTTTATTTCTTACTTTTCGTAGACGCTGGGTTTGAGTACGCCGATGTAGGGCAGGTTGCGGTACTTCTCGTCGTAGTCGAGGCCGTAGCCCACCACGAACTCGTCCGGCACCGCGAAGCCCTCGTAGTCCGGGGCGATGTCGGCCTTGCGGCGGCTGGGCTTGTCGAGGATGGTGCAGATCTTCACCGAGTTCGGGTTGCGCATCTTGAGCATCGGCACGAGGTTCGACAGGGTGATGCCGGTGTCGAGGATGTCCTCCACGATGAGCACATCCTTGCCGGAGAGGTCGCCGTCCAGGTCCTTGATGATCTTGACGAGGCCGGTGCTGGTGGTGTTGCCGCCGCCGTAGCTGGACACCACCATGAAGTCGATGCTGCACGGGATGCTCACGGCGCGCATCAGGTCGGCCATAAAGACCACCGAGCCCTTGAGGATGGAGACGAGAACGAGGTTTCTGCCCTCATAGTCTTTGCTGATCTGAGCGCCCAGCTCAGCCACTTTCGCTTTCAGCTCCTCTTCCGAAACGAGGACCTTCAAAATATCGTCATTCATGCTCATGATTCGATTCCTCCAAAATTTTCTAGTTCCACCTGCAGCAGCTGCCCGGTGTCCGGCCCGGGGGCCAGCCCATCGGCAAAGCCCTCTCCGCAGACCCACAGCACCTGTCTGCCTGCCGCCAGCAGCGGCAGCGTGTCCCGTTCCCGGGGCGGGATGCCCGCCTCGTTCATCCATTTGCGCAGCTCCCGGTCTACCCCCCGCCCGGCCGGACGGAAGCGGTCGCCGGGCTGACGGCAGCGCAGCCGCAGAACAGGACATATCGAGTTTATTTTAGCATAATCTGCCTGATTTTTTAAGTCTTTTTTATGAACACCCTGTGTTTTTTCTTCAAAACAGGCCGAAACCACCCGGATATGCAGCTTTCTGCCGCCGGGCAGCGGATAATCGCCGCCCTCCGGCAGGGATACTTCAAATTTCGGACAGTCCGCTTTTTCGCCCTGTCGGCGGGTGTTTTTATCGGCTTCCTCCCGCCAGAGCACGCCGTCCCGGGCGCAGAAGCGGACGGCGTCGGTGAGCTGCACCGCGCCGCTGCCCTTTTCCACAAGGTCGGCCAGCAGACGGATATATTTTTCCTCCGCGTCCCGCACCGGCTCCACAAGGCTGTGGAGGGCCATGTCGAGGATAAGCGGATCAGTCTGCCGCAAAGGCTCTGACATCCACACGGGCTGGCCGCTGCGCAGGGCGTATCCCGCCCCGCCGGGCAGGCTTTTTGCGTCCGTTGCCCGGGCCGAAGCCAGCAGCGCATCCGCCTGCCGGGCGAAGTATTCGTCCGCCTTGGCGGCTTTCTCACAGAAGCGGGCCAGATTATGCTCAGCGGCGCTGTTGACCCCGCAGAGGGCGGGCAGTGCGCCGTGGCGCAGACGGTTGCGGGCGTAGTCGTCGGCGTCGTTGGTCTCGTCGGTGACCCAGCCTTCGCCGCAGGCGCGGCAGACGGCCTCGGTGTCGGCCCTCGTCAGGCAGAGCAGAGGCCGCAGATAGCCCGGGCGGCTGGGCCGGATGCCCGCCGCGCCGTGGAGGCCGGTGCCTCTGGCCAGCCGGAACAGCAGCGTCTCGGCCTGGTCACTCCCAGTATGGGCAGTTGCGACGGCATCTATCCCGTCGGCCAGCACCCGCTCAAAGCAGGCATACCGCAGGCGGCGCGCCCAGTCCTCCCCCGCCCGGGGCTTTCCTGCCTCGGCTTCCAGCTCAGCGGCATGGAACACCCGCAGCGGCAGGCCCAGCCGGGCGCAGACCTCCCGGACGAAGGCTTCGTCCCGGTCCGCCGTCTCCCCCCGCAGGCCGTGGTTGACGTGGCAGACCGTGAGGGCGATGCCCCTTTCCTCGGCCAGCGGGCGCATAAGGCAGAGCAGGGCCATGCTGTCGGCCCCGCCCGAAACAGCCAGCGCGAGATGCTTTTTGCCGTCCAGCAGCTTTTCCCGGGCGCAGAAGCCGCGCACCGTCTTTAAGATCTCTTCGTAGTTCATCAGCGTTTGAAGTCCACATCCATAAAGCGGGTGTGGGCGCCGTCCCAGCCCAGCGGCACCGTGCTGGTCTCGCCGTGACGGTTCTTTGCCACGATGCACTCGGCGGTGTCGGCGTCCACCTCCGCGCCGTCGGGGTTCTGGCTGGCGTAGTAGGAGTCGCGGTACAGGAAGAGGACGCAGTCGGCGTCCTGCTCGATGGAGCCGGAGTCGCGCAGGTCAGACAGCTGGGGGCGGTGGCTGGAGTTGTTGCCCTGCTTTTCCACCGCACGGGACAGCTGGCTCAGAGCGATGATGGGCACGTTCATCTCTTTGGCCATGATTTTGAGGTTTCGGGTGATGGAGCTGATCTCCTGCACGCGGTTCTCGCTGCGCTGGCCGCTGGTCATCAGCTGCAGATAGTCGATGACGATGAGGCCCACGTTGGGGCGGGCAGGGTCCTGATTGACCCGGCGGATCTTCGCCTTCATCTCGGTGATGGTGATGCCCGAGGTGTCGTCCATATAAATCGGTGCGTCGTGCAGTTTTTCGGTGGCGAGGGCCAGATACTCCCAGTCCTCGGCCCGGAGCGCACCGGTGCGGAACGCCTGACTGTCGATGCCCGCTTCAGCGGAGAGGATGCGGTTGGTCAGCTGCTCCTTCGTCATTTCGAGGCTGAAGATGGCCACCGGCACCTTCTGCTGCATGGCCACGCGGGTAGCGATGTTCAGCGCGAAACTGGTCTTGCCCATACCGGGGCGGGCAGCGAGGATGATGAGGTCGCCGCGGCCAAGGCCGGTGAGGACGGTGTCCAGCAGCCGGAAGCCGGTGGGGATGCCCTTATACTTGTCGGCGTCGGGGCCGCTGATCTTTTGCAGATTTGTCAGAGTCTCCACCATGCTGGAAGAAAGGGGCGTCAGGGCGCTGGAATCGCGGCCGGAGCGGATCTCATAGATGCGCTGCTCGGCGTTTTCCAGCAGCAGGTCGGCGTCGGGCTCGTCGCCCGCGTCCTGCAAAATATCCTTTGCGACACCCATCAGCTGGCGCACCAGATACTTTTCCTGCACGATCTGCGCATACGCCTTGACGTTGGAGATGCTGGGGACCGTCTCGGCGAGGCCGGTCAGGTAGACTTTCGCCTCGTCGGCGCTGGGGAACACGCCGTCCGAGATGACGGCGTCCAGCAGGGTGACGAAGTCGATGGTCTGGTCGCTGGTAAAGAGGCGGAGCATCTCGGAGTAGATCTGAGCGTTCTGCCGGGTGTAGAACATCTCGGGCCGGATGATCTCGACGAGGTCGGTCAGGGTCTCGGGTTTCAGCAGCACCGCGCCCAGCACGCTCTGCTCTGCCTGCATATTGTAGGGCAGGTTGATGCCCACGCTCTCGAGGTTGAGTTCGTTATAATGTCGTTCGTTCGGCATGGTCGTTATCCTTCTGCTTTATTTATATAAATGCCGTAAAGCCAAAAAGCGCCCCCTGCCGAGAGGGGGCGCAGATAGCGGTCAAATCAGGCCTGCTCCACTTCTACCTGGACCTTGAAGGAAGCCACGACACCGACATGGAGGCGGACTTTGCCGTTAAAGACGCCCGCGTCCTTGATGTCCTTGGTCTCCAGCTCGATCTTCTTCTTGTCGATGGGAGAACCGGCCAGCTGGGCCAGAGCCTCAGCGACTTCCTTGCCGGTGACCTTGCCGTGCAGACGGCCGGAGGCACCGCCCTTGGCCTTGATGACCACGGTCTTGCCCTCGAGCTTCGCGGCCACAGCCTGAGCGGCGGCCACGTTCTCAGCCTCGTGGAAGTCGGCAGCGGCCTCCTTGCCCCGTGCGATATTCACCGCGCTGGCGTCGGCCACAGCGGCCAGCTTGCGCGGGAACAGAAAGTTGCGGGCGTAGCCGTCGGAGACCTCGTGGATCTCGTCCTTCTTGCCGATGCCCTTGACGTCCTGCTTCAGAATCACTTTCATGATAGTATCCCTCACTTCTCACCGGGAAACCGGTGGATTTCTATGGTTAGTATACAGCAATCGGGCTGTTACGTCAACGCTTACGCCAGCTCTCTGCCCACGACGTCCAGCGCCACCTCGATGACCTTATCCATGTCGTAGTACTTGTACTCGCCCAGACGTCCGCCGAAGATGACCCCCGGCTCGGCGTCGGCCAGCTTCTTGTACTCGGCGTAGAGCGCGCCGTTCTTCTCGTCGTTCACCGGGTAGTAGGGTTCATCGCCGGGCTTCCACTCGGCGCTGTACTCGCGGCTGATGACGGTCTTGGGCTGGGTGCCGAACTCAAAGTGCTTGTGCTCGATGATGCGGGTGTAGGGCGTCTCGGCGTCGGTGTAGTTGACGACGGCGTTGCCCTGATAGTTGTCGGTGTCCAGCGTCTCCGTCTCAAAGCGGACGCTGCGGTACTGCAATGCGCCCAGCTTGTAGCCGAAGTAGGCGTCCACCGGGCCGGTGTAGACGACTCTGTCGGCCAGCTTGTCCAGCTCTACCTTCTCGGCCAGATAGTCCACGCCCAGGCGCACTTCCACGCCGTCCAGCATCTTCTCCACCATGGCGGTATAGCCGCCGTTGGGGATGCCCTGATACAGGGCGTTGAAGTAGTTGTCGTCGTAGGTAAAACGGACGGGCAGGCGCTTGATGATGAAAGCGGGCAGCTCAGTGCAGGGGCGGCCCCACTGCTTGCCGGTGTAGCCCTTGATGAGCTTTTCGTAGATGTCGGTGCCGACCAGACTGATGGCCTGCTCCTCGAGGTTCTTCGGCTCCGTGATGCCGGCCTCGGCGCGCTGTTGCTCGATCTTCGCCTTCGCCTCGGCGGGGGTCACGACGCCCCACATCCTGTTGAAAGTGTTCATATTGAAGGGCAGGTTGTAGATCTCGCCGTGATAGTTGGCGACAGGGCTGTTGGTGTAGCGGTTGAACTCCGCGAACTGGTTGACGTACTGCCACACAGCCTTGTTGTTGGTGTGGAAGATGTGGGCGCCGTAGCGGTGGACATTGATGCCCTCCACCTCTTCGGTGTAGATGTTGCCTGCGATATGAGCGCGCTTATCGATGACGAGGCAGCGCTTGCCGGCTTTCTTGGCCTCATGGGCAAATACCGCGCCGTACAGGCCAGCGCCAACGATAAGATAATCGTACTGTTTCATTACTGTTTATCCTTTTTCTTCTGTTCGGATTCCGACTCGAGGCCGCTCTTTTTCTGGGCCTCCCGGTACTGGTCGATGGCCGTCTGGATGCGGCTGTGGGCCGCCTCCGGGGTGATATGCTTGAGCTGGGCCGCTGCCATGGTCTGATGACCGCCGCCGCCCAGAGACTCCATGATGACCTGCACATTCACCGCGCCGAGGCTGCGGGCCGAGATGTTGACGCCGCCGCCCACCTGCACGGCCACGAAGCTGGCCTCCACGTTCTGGATGGTCAGCAGGTCGTTGGCCGCCTGCGCGATGGCCACCCGGGCCTCGGGGGCCACCTCGCCGCTGACGGTGATGGCGCAGCCCCGGTACATCTGGGCTTCCGATACCAGCCTGGCCTTGGTGGTGTACTCCACCATGCTCACGTCAAAGAGCTGACGCACGTGCTCCGTCTCCGCGCCGTAGCGGCGGAGGGCCGCAGCGGCCTCGAAGGTGCGCACGCCGGTGTGGAGGGTGAAGTCACGGGTGTCCAGCATGATGCCGGAGAGCAGTCCCTCGGCCTCGATGCGATTGGGCTTGTCGTCCCGGTCGCCCACATACTGCAAGAACTCCGTGACCAGCTCACTGGCCGAGGATGCATAGGGTTCGTGGCAGACGAGGTCGGCCTTCTCGATGAAGCCGACGCCCTTGCGGTGGTGGTCGATGACGGCCACCTTGCCGCATTTTTCCAGTATCTCGCGGCTCTCCACCAGACCCAGCTGGTATGTATCCACGACGATACAGAGCGTTCTCTGGGAAATGATGGGCAGAGCGCCCTTGGGGTCGATGAAGTCGTCCTCCTGCCCTGCCGCGATGAGGGCGTTGATGAGGCTGCCCGCCAGGGTGGCGTCACGGCGCACGGCGATGACTGCCGGCACATCGCAGATCTTGCAGATGCGCAGCACGCCCTCGGCAGAGCCGATGGCGTCCAGGTCGCTCATCCGGTGGCCCATGATGACCACATGGTCAGCCTCTTTGATGAGCTTGACCAGCTGGTCGGCCACGATGCGGCTGCGCACCTTGCTGCGCTTTTCCACGCCGTGGCTGACACCGCCGTAGAAGGTAAAGCCGTCCGGGGTCATCTCGGCGGCCTGGTCGCCGCCGCGCCCCTGCGCCATATCCAGCGCCTGAACGGCCATGTCCTGAGCCTCCCGCAGGGTCTTGGCCCCGCGTCCGACGCCGATGGAGATGGAGAGGTTCACGCTGGGGTCGAGGGCGCGGATCTTGTCCAGCACGTCGTAGCCGCGCTTGGCGAACTGCTCCAGCTGGCGCTCTTCCACCACAGCGATGTAGCGGCCACTGGCCACGCGGCGCAGAAAGCCCGTGCCGCGGCCTATCATATCTTCCAGCACCCGGTTGATGCCTTCCAGCAGGCGGGCGCGCTCACTGTCCAGCATATCGCTGAACACATCGTCGTAGCCGTCCACGAGGAAGACCAGATAGCCCGGGCGGCTGGCCTTATATTCGGCCTCCACTTTGCGGAGGGCCGTTTCCTCATTCAGGACAAGAAGGGTCATGCTCTCGGCCTCGCCGGGGACGGTGGAGCTGTGAGCGCTCCACACGCCGTCGGCCAGATTGAGCAGCTGGCCGCTGACCTTGCGTGCCTCCTGCAGGTCGAGGCCGGGCAGCACTTTCTGCACCCGGGGGACCAGAAGGGCTTCGCCCTTCATCAGACGGGTGCGGAACTCGGTGTTGTACCACAGCACCGTCTCCCCCGAAAGAAGGGCGGCGGGCTGGCTCAGCGGCTCGAGGCTGAACTGCGTCTTCGATTTTTCGAAGCTGCCGCCGCAGACCCAGCGGGCCACCCAGCTGCGCACCCGGTAGCGGAACACGCCGAACAGGGCGAACCACAGCACCGCCAGCACCACCAGCACAGGCCAGATGGCCGGGCGCTGCACCAGAAGCACCAGCACCAGCAGGGCGCAGAGCACCGCCAGCGCAGCGGTCAGCATTTCAAGAGTCCATCTTGGTTTTTGTTTCATGAAGTGTTATGCCTCCTGCGGGCAGACTCAGACCTCCATCAGGATGGGGAGGATCATGGGGCTGCGCTTGGTGCGGCGGTAGATATAGCTGCTCAGGGCCTCGCGCACCCGGGTCTTGACGCTGTTCCAGTCGCGAACGTGCTCGTCCACGCAGCGGTCAAGAGCCGTCTCCACGATGCTCTGGGCGCCGTCCATCAGGCTCTCGTTCTCCCGCACATAGACGAAGCCGCGGCTCACGAGGTCGGGGCCGGCCAGAACTTTGCCGGTCTTGCTGTCCACGGTGGCCACGATGATGACGAGGCCGTCCTCAGACAGATGCTTGCGGTCGCGCAGGACGACGTTGCCCACATCGCCCACGCCGAGGCCGTCCACCATGACAGCGCCCGCCGTTACCGGCTCGCCCAGCTTCATCTCGTCCTGGCTGAGGATGATGTTGGAGCCGTTCTCGGCAATGAGGATGTTGCTGGTGGGGATGCCGAGGCTTGCCGCCGTGATGGCGTGCTTTTTCAGCTGCTTATATTCGCCGTGGACGGGCAGGAAATACTTGGGTCTGGTCAGGGTGAGCATCAGCTTCTGCTCTTCCTGACAGGCGTGGCCGGAGACGTGGACGTCGTACATGCCCTCATAGATGACCTCTGCGCCCAGCAGGAGCAGACCGTTGACGATCTTGGTCACGCTCTTCTCGTTGCCGGGGATGGGCTTGGCCGAGATGATGATGAAGTCGCCGGGGCCGACGCGCACCTGACGGTGGCTGCAGGAAGCCATGCGGCTCAGGGCGCTCAGAGGCTCGCCCTGACTGCCGGTGGTCACCAGCACCACCTGTTCCGGCGGATACTGGTTTATCTCATCAATGCTGATGAGGGTGCCTTCCGGGATGTGCATATAGCCCAGCTCCTGAGCCATGGCGGTATTGTTGACCATGCTGCGGCCGCTGAAGGCCACCTTGCGGCCATCCTCCACGGCAAGGTCGATGATCTGCTGGACACGGTAGATGTTGGACGCGAAGGTCGCAATGATGATGCGCTTGTTCTGCGCCCGGGCAAACAGGCTGCGGACACCGGCGGCCACCTTCTGCTCGGTGGCGGTGAAGCCGGGACGCTCCGCGTTGGTGGAGTCGCTCAGCAGAGCCAGCACCCCCTTCTGGCCGTACTCAGACAGAGTAGCAAGGTCGGTGGGGCCGCAGGCCAGCGGGGTGTAGTCGATCTTGAAGTCGCCGGTCTGGATGATGGTGCCGGCCGGGCTGTCGATGGCGAAAGCTACCGCGTCCGGGATGGAGTGGTTCACATGGATAGGCTCCACGGTGAAGCAGCCCAGCTTGAGCTTCTGGCGGGGGGTGATCTCCACGAACTTGGTCTTGCCTGCAAGGCCGAACTCCTCCAGCTTATTGCGGATGAGGCCGCAGGTCAGGCGGGTGCCGTAGATGGGCAGATCGAACTTCTGCAGCAGGTAGGGGATGCTGCCGATGTGGTCCTCATGGCCGTGGGTGATGAGCAGGCCCTTGATCTTATCCTTATTCTGCACCACAAAGGTGAAATCAGGGATAACCATATCGACGCCGAACATATCGTTATCCGGGAAGACGAGGCCGCAGTCCACGATGATCATATCGCCGCAGCACTCATAGACCGTCATATTCTTGCCCACTTCGCCGAGGCCGCCCAGCGGATAGATATGGATGGGCGTTGCAGCCTCTTTGGGCTGCTGGGGGCGGCGGGGCCGACGGGTGTAGTGGGGGCGGCGGGAAGTGCGGGGGCGCTTTTCGCCGGACGCATTGGCCGCAGCGGGAGCCTGGTTCTGTTCTTTTGTCTGTGCCATCGAAAACCTCCAAAATTCAATCAGCAAAGCACAGGTCTGCCCCGGAAGACAGCCTGCCCTGCATTAAGGGAAGCATAAAAACGCATCTGCTTCCGTCGGATGCATCGTATAGAAATTATTTTATCAGCGTTGTTTTATACCACGCTGCTGGTTCCGCAGGAAGCCTTTTGCCCATCCAGTCCATCTGTTCGATGCGACCGCGGCGCTTCGGCAGGAACGCTGTGAGCGCACCCACGGCGCGCCCCTATACGCATTTCGTTGCAACAAGTATAGTATTTCTCGCCTCTTTTGTCAATTCCAAGCTTGGGCCGGGCGGTGGCAAATTATGCCCTGCCCCTTGACAGACGGGCCAAAATGGCTCTAAATAATAGGTACTACAAACATGATGCAGGAGAGACGCATGAAACAAGTCGAAGTTTACACCGACGGCGCGTGCAGCGGCAACCCCGGTCCCGGCGGCTGGGGCGCAGTGCTGCGCTACCGCTTTAACGGCAAGGTCTACGAAAAGGAGCTCAGCGGCGGCGACGCCTCCACCACCAACAACCGGATGGAGCTGACGGCCTTCATCGAGGCGCTGCGCCAGCTCAAGGAGCCCTGCGAGGTGCGGCTGTGCTCCGACAGCCAGTACGTCATCAACGGGCTGGAAAAAGGCTGGGCCAGGGGCTGGAAGCGCCGGGGCTGGAAAAAGTCCGACGGCTCCCCTGCCCTGAACCCCGACCTCTGGGAGCAGGCCCTGGAGCAGGAAGCCCGCCACAAGCTCACCTACGTCTGGGTCAAAGGCCACGCAGGCCACCCGGAGAACGAACGCTGCGACCAGCTTGCGGTCGCCCAGAGCCAGGCACATGGCGGGAGACAGGGACGATGAACGATGCTTTTCTGCCCGGGAACGGGTTTGACACCTACGAAGAACAGGACCGGGTCCTGATGGGTCTGAGCGGCAGTGTGCGCAGCGGCGTGGCCGTCCGCATCCTGCAGCAGCAGGGCTTTGCCGTGGCGGCAGCGGTCGTCCGGCTGGCTGACACCCCCGAAGAACACGCCGCCGTGGACGCAGCCAGGGCTCTGGCAAAGAAGCTGGACGTGGAGTGCGTCACCCTCAACGCCGAGGCTCTGGCCGGACAGGATGCCGAAGCCGCCCGCTTCGCGGCCCTGCTCACTGCCGCCGACAAACTGGGCATCCAGTATATTGCCTCCGGCCGCTACGCCCGCATCGAGACAGACGCACAGGGCATGAGCCACCTGTTCGCCCCCGAGAGCGGCGCACCGGACGAGAGCGGAAAGCTTGCCGCCCTCCCGCCCGAGGTCCTGAGCCGCCTCATCCTGCCGCTGGGCGATTTCGCCCCGGAGGACGTGGCAGAGATGGCGGAGGATTTTAAGCTGTAAGATCTTTCGCTTCCGGTCAGCGCCTGAGAGGGCAAGCCCGTTGAATCAAAAAATCCCCCGTGCAGTTCAGCTGCACGGGGGATTCGTTTTATTGATCAGTTCTGGGGATGCACGATGTCGCGCCAGTCGAGGTCGCCGCGCTCGAGGCCGTGGATCAGGACCTCAGCGGTGGCGATGTTGGTGGCCATCGGGATGTTGTGGACATCGCACAGGCGCAGCAGAGTCATCTCATTCGGCTCGCTGGGCTTTGCGTTGATGGGGTCGCGGAAGAACAGCAGCAGATCTACTTCGTTGCAGGCGATGCGGGACGCAATCTGCTGGTCGCCGCCCTGTACGCCCGCCAGAAAGCGCTGCACCTGCAGACCGGTGGCTTCGGCGATCATCTTGCCGGTCGTACCGGTTGCCACCAATTTATGCTGGCTCAAAATCCGGCAGTACGCCGTACAGAACTGTACCATCAGCTCTTTTTTGGAGTCATGCGCAATCAGTGCAATCGTCATCGGTCAACCTCTCCTTTTCCCACGCCCCTGTCCGGGGCAATCATCTTGCACATATCATAGTATCACAGTTTCCGTCTTTTTACAACTGTTTTTCGGGCAAAAGTTCTAATTTTTCATAGATTTCTGCCAAATCCACGCACCATCGCTCAGGCGGCGGGCTGTTCTGCGGGAGCGGTGTCGTCTGCAAGGGCGTCGTTGTTTTCCACAGTCTCCGGCACAGCATCCTGCCCGTCCGCTGTCGTGTCAGCCGTCTCGCCTGCTCCTGTCTCGTCCAGCGTCAGGCTGCCGTCCTTCATGGCGTAGTAGGCGTCGAAGATGTCGGCCACGAGGTTGCCGGCGCGGGCGCCGCCGCCGCCGTACTCAATGACGATGCCGAGGGCGATCTCAGCGTCCTCTGCCGGGCCGTAGGCCACCATCATGGTGTTGGTGTAATGCTTGCGGGTGCTGCCGACGTAGTACGTCTCGCTGCGCTGAGGGGTGCCGGTCTTGCAGGCGATGGTGACGGGGTAGTTCTTCAGGCCCGACACCGTCTCCGACACGCCGATCATACCCTGCCGCACGAGGTCGAAGGTGTCGCCCCGGTCCTCGATGACGTCCATCACCTCGGGCTGGGTCTCCTGCAGGACTTTGCCGGTGTTGGTGTCGAGGATGGCCTTGACGAAGTGGGTGCGGTAGCGCACGCCCCGGTTGGCCAGCGTGCCGGCGTAAGTCGCCAGCTGGACGGGGGTGACGACGGTATTGCCCTGACCGATAGCGGCCTGGATGTCCAGAGAAGCGGTGTAGTTGGAGTCGTTCTTTGTGGTCAGGCGGCCGGTAGCCTCATTGACCTCCACGCCGGTGCGGGTACCAAGGCCCATCTTGTAGGCGTAGGCATCGTAGACGTCACTGGTGGTGCGGCGGCCCACATCGTAGAAGAAGATGTTGCAGCTCCACTTGATGGCCGTGATGACGTCGATGTTGCCGCTGTGGCCGTGGCGGGTACACTTGGGGCGGTAGTCGTCATAATAGGTATAGACACCGTTGCAGTAGACGGTGGAAAAGCGGTTGATGACGCCGGAATCCAGCGCCGCCACCGCCACCGCAGGCTTGAAGGTGGAGCCGGGGGTGTACAGGCCCTGCAAAGCACGGTTGAGCAGGGGCAGGCCCGGGTCCGAGCTGTACTGGCTGTACTGGGTGGCGAAGAGGTTCTGGTCGTAGCTGGGGTAGTTGGAGGCGGCCAGCACACTGCCGTCCTTCGTACTGATGACCACCACCGCACCGGCGGCAGCCTTGGCGGAACTGCCGCTGTTGTAGGTGCTGTTTATCATCTCGATGTTTTTGGCCAGCGCCCTGTCCACCGCCTGCTGGAAGGCGCTGTCGATGGTGAGCTGGACGGTATGGCCCGGCTCCGGCACGGTGGTCATCGCAGTCCCCACGATGACGCCGTCCGAGCTGCGGGTGATGGTCTCAACGCCGTCCTTGCCCCGCAGCTCGTCTTCGTAGACGGCTTCGAGGCCCGACACGCCGATCATGTCGTTCATGTTATAGCCCTTTTCCCGCAGAGGGTAAGTGGTCTGGCCGTTCTCGTCGGTCACCTTCCACTTTTCGGCGGTGATCTTGCCCACACGGCCCAGCACATGAGGGATGATGTCGCCCTCATCGTAGCTGCGGGTGCTGGTCTCTACGATCTCCACACCGGGCATGGTCAGGCTGTTCTCCTTGATGGTCGCCACGGTCACTTCGCTGACATTCTCGGCCATGACGAAGTTGTTGACGTTGGAGAACGCCTGCTGCTGCATCTCGTAGTGGATGCCGCCCAGCACCCTCTGCCAGTGGAGGGGGTAGCTTTCCAGCTTGTAGTCCTCCACCAGCTTTTCCATCACGTCATCGGCGGTGGCGTACTGCTGTAAGCCCAGCGAGTCCTTCATGGCCGCGAGAGCCTTCTGGTCGCTGGTGCTGTCGGCCTGCGCAGTAAAGCTGTAGTGGCCCGCCGCGTCCGGCTCGCCGATGAGCAGCGAGTCGTTCCATTTTTCGCCGTGGGCTTCCAGCAGCTCCACGATGCGCTGCAGCATGGCGTCAAGGTCTTCGTCCCCCATCAGCAGCTTGCTGAGCACCACATTGTAGCTGGTGGTGCTGGCCGCGATGCGGCGTCCGGCGCTGTCCACGATGTCGCCGCGGGCAGCGGTGACGGTAAAGTTATAATCGGTGGTGTTGGTCGCCTGCGCCTTGAAGCTGTCGCTGTTGACGAGCTGCAAAAATATCAGCCGCAGCACATACACGGCGATGAGCACCGAAGCGGCAGCGATGAGCCCAGCCATCCGGCGCACCACGATCTTGTGTTCGTCTTGATTCATCCGTTTTCCTCCCGGCAGGGTCTGGCATCACACCACGCCGTTGTCTATCTTGAATTCCGTGCTGATGCGCCGCACTGCACAGTGAAGCAGCCAGCTCCCCGGGGCCGTCATCAAGGCCGACGGCAGCACGACCCAGAGAAAACGCTCCCCTGCGCCCGCATAGCCCGGCATATAGTAGAAAAACAGCCAGTCCGCCGACAGCACCAGCAGGGCGCAGACCACGGCCAGCAGCACGAAGTTGGAGGGGGTGTCCTTCAGATAAAGCTGCACGACCACCGACACGCCGAAGCAGAGGATCATCAGCTCCAGCGCCAGCATCCCCACGGTGCGGCCGGCGGTGTAGTCCCACATCAGGCCGCACACCGCGCCAAAGATGGCCCCGGCGAACTCGCCCTCTGCGGCAGACACCGCCAGACAGAGCGGCAGCAGCCAGAGCGGCTTCGCTGCCCCGAACTGGAACAGCCCCGGCATGGTCTGCAAAACCGTACACACCACCAGTAGAAGGATATAGCAGCCCCATTTCAGCCTCTGGCTGCGGCTGCGCTTGCGGCGAGATTCCATCTCCGGCCCTCCTCAGTAGTTGGTGATGATGAACACATGGCGCACCGTGCGGGGGTCTGCGCCCGGCTGGATGACGGCCAGCGTCGATTTGCCGCTTGCCTCGGGGGTCAGCTCCTTGATGACGCCCACCAGCACATCCGGCGGGAACACCCCGCCCAGACCCGTGGTGATGACCTGGTCCCCCTCTCTGCTCAGGGTGCTGCGGGCGAGGTTCGAGAGGATGCACAGGCCGTCGGCGGCGTAGTCGGCGCTGCCGGTGATGATGCCGTTGTCCCGGGTGCGGGACACGACGCCCGCCGCATTGAAGCTGGGATGCAGGACGGTCATGACCTTGCAGCTGGTGAGGTCGGCTTCCCGCACCACGCCCAGCAGATAGCCCTCGTCGCTGATGACGGCGTCGTTGACGGCCACACCGTCCAGTGTGCCTCTGTCCAGCGTGAAGCCCCAGAAGGAGTCCAGCGGGTCGCGGCCAATGACGAAAGAGGACGTGTAGCTCATCTCAGGGTGCTGCTCCTGGATGTTGGCCAGCGCCTTGTAGGCCTCGTTCTCGGCCTTGAGCTTGTCGTAGTCCACCATCTGGGAGCGCAGAGAGGCGTTTTCCTCGCTGAGCTGCTGGTTTTCTTCCAGAATGGCGTCGATGTTGGCGTAGTTCTCCCACAGGGAGGCCACGCCGCTGCTCACCGCCGCCGCTGCCCGCTGGAACGGGGCTACGGCCACGCTCAGCAGCTCCTGCGGGGCAGCGGTCAGGCGTCCGTTCGCGCCTGCATAGGCCATGATGCCCACGAGGAAGACCGCGATGGCAATGAGTATCTTAAATTTCCATGTGTCAAAAAAATCCTTCAAGGCGGGTTCCTCCCGAATCTGCAAAAAAGCGCGGACAGCCGTGCCATCCGCGCTCAAAACTCATCTTCTGCGGCGCAGCAGCGCAAAGGTCCTCCCTCAGCGTACCGCCGCAAATGGCACAGCCGAGGCTTACATATGACCGCCGTCGGTATCCAGAACGTCGTGCAGGACATCCACATGGTCCAGCACAGCACCGGCACCCTTGGCCACGCAGTCCAGCGGGTCCTCAGCCACATGGACATCGATGCCAGTCTCGCTCTCAATGAGCTTGTCGAGGCCGCGCAGCAGTGCGCCGCCGCCGGTCAGGGTGATGCCGTGGTCGATGATGTCGGCGCTCAGCTCGGGCGGGGTGCGCTCCAGAGTCTCCTTGATGGCGCTGGTGATCTTGACCAGGCACTCCAGCAGAGCCTCACGGACATCCTCCGAGTGGACGACGACGTTCTTGGGCAGGCCGTCCACGAGGTTGCGGCCCTTGATCTCGAGGGTCATCTCGGGGTCCATCGGGTAGGCAGAGCCGATCTCGATCTTGATCTGCTCGGCGGTGCGCTCACCGATGAGGAGGTTATACTTGCGCTTGATGAAGGCAATGATGGCCTGGTCGAACATATCGCCGGCCATGCGGACGCTGCGGGAAGCCACGATGCCGCCCAGAGAGATGACAGCGATCTCGGCCGTGCCGCCGCCGATGTCCACGATCATGCTGCCGGTGGGCTCGCTGATGGGCAGGCCCGCACCGATGGCAGCAGCCATGGGCTCCTCGATGACCGACACCTGACGAGCGCCGGCCTTCAGAGCGGCCTCACGCACAGCGCGGCGCTCCACCTCGGTGACGCCCGACGGAATGCAGATGACCACGCGGGGGCGGGAGAACATGCTGTTGCCGCAGGCTTTTTTGAGGAAGGTCTCCAGCATATTGGCGGTGATGTCGAAGTCGGCGATGACGCCGTCCTTCAGGGGGCGGACAGCCACGATGCTGCCGGGGGTGCGGCCGATGACGGCCTTTGCCTCAGCGCCCACGCAGCGCACTTCGTCGCTCTTGGTGTCCACGGCCACAACAGAGGGCTCACGCATGATGATGCCCTTGCCCTTCATGTAAACGAGGGTATTGGCAGTACCGAGATCGATACCAACATCCTTTGAAAACAAACTCATATAGTCTTCTCTCCTTACGATTTTCCAGGGTCTATTCCAAAACGCAGAGCCGCCCGCTCAGACCAACGGGCAGCTCATCGCAGAATAACACGTTTTTATTATAGCCGCAAGGCGCGCTTTTCTCAAGCATTTCCGTAAACTTTTTCGAGTTTTTTCATTTTTGACCGCCGGGGCCGCTTTTCTGTGTCCTGCATCAGAATCTGTTCAGCAGACGGGCCGTCCGGCTGACGGGCAGGCCCATGATGGTGTAGTAGTCCCCTTCCAGCCGGTCGAGCCAGAGGGCTGCGCGGCCCTGGATGGCGTAGGCACCGGCCTTGTCGTAGGGCTCTTTGGTAGCCGTGTAGGCGTCTATCTCCCCTTCCGAAATCGGGAAGAAGGTTACCTTGCAGCTGTCCACGAAGCTCTCGGTGCGTACGCCGTCCGATACGCAGACGCCGGTATGCACCTCGTGGGTCGCGCCGGACAGGGCGCGGAGCATCCGCTTTGCGTCCTCCACGCTGTGGGGCTTGCCGAAGACTTCGCCGCCCACATCCACGACGGTGTCACATCCCAGCACCACCGCGCCGGGATGGTCTTTTGCCACAGCGAGGCACTTGCCCCGGGCCAGCTTTTCCACCAGCTGGGCCGGAGTGGGTGCAGTGACTCCGCTTTCGTCGAAATCGCTGACGCAGATGGTGAAATCCGTCGTGTATAAGCTCAGAAGCTCCTTCCGGCGCGGACTGCCGGAGGCTAATATCAGGTTCATGCTGTTTTCCTCTTTTTCATTCTGTCCTTGGCCGCAGGGCCCGGAATTTTACGACAGCGCAGGCTTTTTCGTCCTGCGTGGGCCTGCCCGACATGCCAAGGGCTCCCCTATTAGGGGAGCTGGCTGCGAAGCAGACTGAGAGGTTTATTTCCCCGTCGAGCCGAAGCCGCCCTCGCCGCGGGCGGTCTCATCCAGTGCGTCGGCCTGCACGAATGCCGCCGTGTACACCGGCGCGATGCAGAGCTGGGCCACCCGCTCACCGAGCTGGATGGTATAAGCCTCCGCGCCCAGATTGACCATCGGGACTTTCAGCTCACCGCGGTAATCGCTGTCCACGACGCCGACGCCGTTTGCCATGCAGAGGCCGTGCTTGATGGACAGGCCGCTGCGGGCATAGACCAGCGCCACAGCGTGGGCGCCGGGCAGCTCGATGGCAAGGCCGGTAGGCACCAGCACCCGCTGCATGGGCTGGACGGTCAGCGGCTCATCCAGCACGGCGCACAGGTCGGCGGCGGCAGAGCCGGAGGTGGCGTAGGCGGGCGTCCTGGCGCGGGGGTCTAACACTTTGTATTTTACAGTGATGGGTTCCATAGTATACCTCATAAATTTATTTGCTGTTCAAGGGCAGGTGCGTCTTGGTATAACCTCTCGGTCTGCTTCGCAGACAGCTTCCCTACCGAGGGGGAGACTCTGGCGAAGAGGCGAAGCTTTACGGAATGCCAAAGCCTCTCCTACTAGGAGAGGTGGCACGCCGTAGGCGTGACGGAGAGGTTGTACAGAGGCACAGCCTCCCTTAGGCTATAGTTCAGTTCGTTCCCTTAAAGTACAATCCTCTCGTGAACTCTCCCTCAAACGGTGCGTGCTGGCGGATGCTGTCGAGGATGGCGGCGGCCTCTTCCCTACTTTCCAGCGTGAAGTAAGCCACGCCGTAGTCCACGGTCAGTGCGCCGGGCTTGTCGCCCATATAGATGGGGACGGGATTATAAATAGTACGGACACCCAGCCCGCACCGCACCGGGAACTTCTTCGCCTTGCGGTCGGTGAGCAGGCCGGTCTTGTCGCAGTGGGCGCAGTCGTGGATGTTCTGCAGCGGGCAGGCACGGGTGACCATCAGCGGCATATGGCCGTAGGTGATGACGCCGGTCGGCACAGGCTTGCCATCACGAGTCGGCGCGATGGTGCTGATGTCGCTGTCCTTCACCTCGGGCAGGATGAGCACCGAGCGGAGACCAAGGTCCGCATAATACTGGGCCGCGAGGTTATTGGTGACGTTGAGGCCGAAGCCGCCGGTCATGGGCAGGCCGCGGCAGAGCCGCAGGTGAGCGATGTTGCTCACCTCATAGCCTGCAAAGCCCGCGTCCTGGGTGGCCGCGATGCGGCGGGCAGTGTCCTCTTCCAGCGCGCCGAACATGACGCGGGGCAGTTCGAGAAGAGTCTTCTCCCGCCACTCGCGGGGGACGCGGTCGGCCTGCGCGATGGGCAGGATGAGGTATTCCACCCCGCTCAGCGCCTGCTCCGGCACCTGCTCCCAGCACTCGAACCGGGCGCGGAGGGTGCGGTGGGGCGGCAGAGTGCGCAGCGGCAGAGGCGGAAGCTCCACCTCATTCACCGGCCACGGGCGCAGGGTCTCCCGCTTTTTCAGCAGGGCGTCCAGTGCCTCACGGCGCAGCTCGTTGATGGCACTGCCCGGCACGAACCAGGGGCCGCCATCCATCTCCACGTCGATTTTTTCGGCAGAGAAAGGCGTGCCGCCGGTCTTGCTCAGGCTGCGGCTCAGGCTCTCGGTGGGGTCGGTGCGGGCGGGCTGAGGTTCGGCGTCGCCGTAGGCGAAGGCTTTGTTGGTGCCGTCAGTGACGGTCAGCTTCTCGCCGCCCTCTTCAATTTCAATTTTCATCTCCACTGGCACCCGGGAACGCTCCCGGCGGTACAGCTCCCGCAGGGCAGGCAGGGTCTTCTTGGTCAGCTCGGCGTCGGCCTCGCTGCGGACGCCGAACATCGTGCCGTCGATCTTTCCGTCCAGATAACCGGAGGTGAAGCCGGAGCGGCTGAACGCATTCTTCAGCAGGTCGCGGTCATAGGCGCGGCCCTCGCGGCCTGCCAGACAGGCGCTGACGGCAGCAGCTACATACTCCGGCGTCCGCAGACGGCCTTCGATTTTCGCTGATGCCACGCCGATGGCCTGCAGCTTGTCCAGCTTGTCGATGACGGAGTTGTCCTTGAGGGACAGGTGGTGCAGACGGCCCGGCTTGCCCTCGGGCAGAGCGTTGGCCTCGAAGGGCAGG
>ULTM01007866.1_pt1 | contig 23216 bp, 23 predicted proteins | sample 1957641 | NCBI WGS metagenome assembly ULTM01 (sample SAMEA4835735, study PRJEB28245) | human gut metagenome | biome: gut microbiome; material: fecal sample | place: Denmark | collected 2008 | reverse complement strand
TGGAGTTTGGTCTTTAGATTTGCTTAATAAACTTGTCGCAATTAATGATTAATTTAAAATAACAGAGTTATGAAGAAGTTATTAATAATAGTATTAATTATAGAGTTAATTAATTTATTTATAAACATATTTAGTATAAATAAGTCGGAGTGTAAAGAAGATAAGCTAACAAATGTATTTCCCGATACTGTTGTTACTAATATTCGGATTGACTCTGTTACTTATGATATAAAACGAATTGATAGTACAATTATTAAGTATAATGAATATGAAAAAGACATCGAAAATAAAGTTCTTAGTCTTGACGATAGTGCTACTGTTGTCTTGTTCTATGAACTTATTCGCAGTTCCTCTACGGGGGGTCGGAGATAGTATTAGAGTTGCTATTGATGATTTAAGAACGGCTAATGTTCTTATTGCTAAATCTTATACTAAAGATACAATTATCCAACTTAAAGATAGTCTTATTGAAAAACAAAATATAAAGATTAATTATTTAAGTAATAGTTATGAAGAAATGAAACGTTATGCTTCTGCTTCTGAACTTGCAAGAAATAGATTAGAAGATAATCTTAATAAGTCTAAGAAAAAGACTAAGATTATTACTGGTGTAGCTGGTGCTTTTGCATCGGCTTTTCTTGTATTATTACTTGTCAAATGAAATAATAATTATGGAAGAAAGGTATCCTTTTGCTGAATTTCTTATTGAAGATAAAACTCGTTATCCTCTTGCTTCTGAAAAGGGATATTATGACCCTTATAATCATTTTAGAATTGGTGATAGTGGTGGCTTTATAATGAACATTCGTCCTGGTAAATTTATTAATACTTATTTGTTTACTGAGATGGCTGATTATTTTGAAGCTAATGATAATAAATATACTAATTTTAAAGAAGATAGTTTGCCTTATCGTCAACTTCGTAAACGTGAAGGTATGCGTAGACGAGATGGTTATTCTGCTCCTTGTTGGCAAAATCCTAATGGCAGTATTGAGAATGTTCATATTAGTGGAGACTATTATAATTTTCTTAATTATACTCGAATGGAACGTACTGATGATGATAGCGTTAAAAGTACAGGAATTGGTTCTACTGGTGAAAAAGTTTTTGCTTTTCCTAAATTTATTGATGCTCAATATTGGACACATAATATTTATGAATTTGCTAAGAACAACGGTTTTCATTTGATTATTGTCAAAACTCGTCGTGGTGGTTTTTCTTATATGAATGCTGCTCGTGCTGCTAATGCTGTGAATCTACGAAAACATAAAGTTTTTATCAATGTTGCTGCTGATAATAAATACTTGACTAAGAAAGGTGGTCTTACTGATTTTGCAGTTAATACTCTTCGATTCTATGAAGAAAAGACTATGTTTAAACGCGGTATTTATAGTAGTAACGTTGAAGACTTTCGTCTTGGATTTCGTCTTCCTAATGGAGTTGAATCTGAAGATAGTTGGCAAAGTTCTTTAATATCTGTATCGGCTAATAATAATCCCGACTGTGCTATTGGTAAAGATGCTATTGGTGTTAATGTAGAAGAACTTTCTACAATGCAGAATTTTAACGAGTTTATGACTGTAACTGAACCTGCTATGACGGTCGGTGATATTACTACCGGTATGCTTGTTGCTTGGGGAACTGCTACTGCTACTAATATGCAAGTTTTTGAAGAAAACTTTTATTCTCCAGGTGAATTTAATTTTATGCCATTTGAAAACGTTTGGGATAAAGATGCTCGTAATGAAATTTGTGGTTTTTTTAAATCTTATGCTTGGGGACTTGAGGGTTCTATTGACGGAGTTAAAGCTATTGACGAATACGGAAATAGTAATATAGATTTAGGTATTAAAATTGCTATGCGTTCTCGTGAAGCAATGAAAGAAAAAACTAAAACTTTTGCTAAGTTTATTAATTATTGCGGTCAACGTGCTTTGTTTCCTGCTGAAAGTTTTAGTAGTGCTACCGAAAATATTTTCGTTAGCGAAGCATTTATTACTTATGAAAATAAACTTCGTGTTGATAGCGACTATCATTTTTATGTTGATGGTATGCTTTTTAAAGAGGGCAATACTGTTGTATTTAAATCTAATAAACGTATTAAGCAAGAGAATCCTAATGCTAAAGTTTATGATTGGATACAAGGAGTACCCCGTAAAGGAAATGAGCAACCTGATGGTTGTGTTCGTATTTGGTATCATCCTCAATATGATATTCGATATGAAAATGATAGAGAAATAAAAGAAATTCCTGAGGGTACTTATTGTGCTACTTATGACCCTGTTGGTATAGATAAAGAAAAGAAAGAAATTACTAATAGACATTCTCATAATAGTATTCATGTTTGGGAAATGCCGTCTGCTCGTAACGGATATAAGTTTAAATGTTGTGCTTCTTATTATGGTCGTAAAGATAAACTTGAAGAAGTTGATTTAATATTTCTTTATCTTTGTATTTATTATAATTGTATTGGAACTGGTATAGTTGAAGTCAATCGTGGCGAAACTGTTTCTAATTTTACTAAATGGAAAGCTCTTCGTTATCTTGCTCACGAACCTTTGTTTGTTTGGGATACGACTATTAAAGGTAAAGTTAGTTCTACTTATGGGTATGTTATTACTGATGGTGTTAAGAAACTTAATGCTCTTCGTTTGCTAAAAGAATTTCTTTATACAGTTATCGGTAAAGACGAACAAGGTAATGATGTTTATAACTTTCATAGAATATTAGATTATCAATCTATTCTTGAACTTAAGAAATGGAATGACGAGGGTAACTTTGACCGTGTTTCTGAAATGCTTCTTCTTGGTATTTATTGTAAGTCTCTTGACATTAAAGGTAAGCTTGAACTTAGCAAAAGACAAAAATTAGAAGAAAGTAGTAGTGCCGCTAATAACTTTTTCAAACGTAAATGGTATTAATAATATGACTGGAGAACAATCATTAAGTACATATCTTTTTATATTTGGAAGTATAGCTTTTAGATTTGAACTTTTCGATAATAAAGAATATGTTTATAATATGATTACTTATAACGATAATAACTAATAATATGTATTTTCCTACTGATTTAAATTTTCCTAAGCAAAGAGTTAGTGCTGCGGAAAGAAACAAGCCGGAGTTTTATGCCAATAGTTGTGATTGGCTTATTGGTCAAGCATTAAGTATTGCTCAAACCGATGATATTGAAAAGAAATATCATTTTCTAAAAGGTAATATTGATGCTGAATATTATAAGAAGATTCTAAATCCTTATAATGCTACAAATAAAGATTATCAACGATTTCCTGCCACTATGCGTAACTACGATATGGTTAGCGGTGTTATTCGTAGATATATTGGCGAATATATTCAGAATCCTCATGATTTTATTGTAGGTGCTAATAATCCAGAAGTCGTTCTTGCTCGTGATGCTAAACTTCGTCAAGAACTTATGACTATTGTTCAACAAAAAATTGCTGAAAGAATTAAACAGAATTATGAACAATTCGTTCAACAAGGTGGACAACCTGAGCAATTTAATCCTCAAGATAATTTTGATGTCGAAGCTTTCATAAAAGAATTTAATGAAAATTATATTGATGATATAACTGCACAAGGTCAAGATATTCTTAATGTTATAGATGATTTGACTGATGCTGCTGCTTTATATGCTCGTGCTTATTTTGAATGGGTTGCTTTTGGTCGTGTATTTACTTATACAGAAATTCAAGGTAATAAAATAATTAAAAGAGTTGTTTCTAATCGTGATGCTTTTCCTATTCCTAATGATAATATTCTTGTTGAAGATTTCGATGCTTTTTGTGAAAGACGAATGATGACTTTTCAGCAGATAATGGATGAGTATTATGATATTCTCGACGACAAAGGTAAGGAGTTTCTCGACACTTATTATATTAGCGGCAAAATGACAAGTCAAGATGATAGAGGATTGTTGCAATGGGAAAGCTTCAAGAAGTTATATCCCGATATGTGTAATAAATTCACTGCCAATGAACGAGAGTTTTTTGAACGTCAACCGATAATGGCTCGTGAATATAACAATAATCTTATTGAAGTTTGGCATGTTGTTTGGCGTGGAGAAGTTAAGAAAGGTATTCTTACTTATCAGCAAAATGGTATTATTGGAGAAACTATTGTAGACGAAGATTATGTTCTCAATCCCGATAATGGCGATATTGATATTGAGTGGGTTTGGGAATCACAAGTTTTTGAATGTGATAGAATAGGTGGAAGAAACAATGCTATCTATCCTTATAAATGTAGACCTATTGCTTATAACAGAAATGGTAAACTTCCTTATAACGGTTTGATAGAATTAATGCCTGGTCTTGGTCGTTTTAGTATTATTGATTTAATAATGCCTTATCAAATCTTTGGTAATATTATTGCTTATCATAGAGAAATGGCTCTTGCTAAGAATAAACTTAATGTTCTTTTGATTGCTAAATCTCTTTTAGGTAGTGTTCCCGAAGAAACTATTTATAGAATGGCTGCTGATGGAGTTCTTTATATAGATGATGAAGATGACCAGGGAATGTTGAGAGCACAACAAGTTCGTATGCTTAATAGCGATACTTCTGCTTATATTGCTCAGCTTACAGAACTTATTGAGGCTAATGAACAGGCTGCCAATCTTAAAGTTGATATGACTCCTCAACGTTATGGCGAGATTGCCAATAGTGCCGGTAAAGGAGTTACTGAACAAGCTATTGTTCGTGGTTCTATGGGAAGCGTTATAGTTGAGTTTATGTTTGATTATATGCGAGAACATGATTATGCTCGTGATATGGATTATTCTAAACTTGCTTGGATTGATGGTTTAAGAACTTCTTATAAGACTAAGAATGATGCTTCTATAAAATATTTCAGTCTTGATGTTGATAAGCATATTTATGCTGATTATGTTATTAAAGCTAAACTTTCTGCAAAGGAACGTGATAAGCTTAATCAATATAAACAATTTGCTTTTAGTGCTGCACAGAATGGAGATGCTGGAATGGCTGCTGTTGCAATCGAGGGCGATAATACTGCTGAAATAAAGAAAGGTATTCTTAAATTTCAAGAGATTAATCGCCAACATGAGGAACGTATGAAACAACTTGATGCTCAAAATGCCCAAATGCTTCAACAATATGAACTTAATAAGATTGCTGCGGAGGGTCAACAAGATAGAGAAACACTTGCTCTTGAAAAATATCTTGATGGACAGATTGAGGAAATGAAAGCTGTTCTATCCTCTACGGGGAGTTTCAATAATGGAGCAGTTAATACTGCTGCTGTTGATGCTGCTAAGACTGCTATTGAAAGAGAAAAGATAGCTGTTGAAAGAGAAAAAGTTGGTGCTCAAATTCAAGCTAATAATCAGAAGTTTGCTTCTGATATTTATAAAGCTGATATGAGTTATAAAGTTGCTAAGCAAAATAAAAATAGATTCGATAAAAAATAAACTTGTATTATAAATACTTGTATTTGTGCTTTGTAAATGGATTTAGCCGTTACCGCTCGTGAGAGTAGTAGCGGCTTTTTTATTGCTGCTATTATCCATAATTGTGATTTACAATATTTGTAAATATGTTTTACTATTCGGCTTATTCTAAGGCTCTGTGCAAGACGTTGATACACCCCGTAGAGGATTAATCAATTCGCCATAAATCGTTCAAATTTCGTCAAGTCTGTAAGCGACAAGGGTATTTGCTGATGCTAACAAGACAGTAGAAATAAGCAAACGAAATCGAGTAAGTAGTTGTGATGCTCGACATAATGCTGCTATTGCTTATACATTTGTCTTGAAATAACAAAGTAATAATAACCATATAAAACTATTAAAATTATGCCTACATTAGATTTTGGTTTTAATGCTAATCCTACTGATAGTGGGACTGAACCTGTTACAGATTTAGATACTGGCGTTACTGGTACTGTTGGTTCTGATGGAAATATTATTCCTCCTATTGATGAGCCGAATAATGGCGACCAAGACAACAACGGTAAGACCGATGGTGATGGTAAAAAAGATAATGTTAATAATCCTGTTACTAATGCAGATGATAAAGATGGTAATGATGATGGTAATAAAGGTGATGATAATGATTTAGCTGTTGAACCTGGTTCTATTGTTACTATCGGAGAAGATACTTATACTGTTGACGCTGAGGGAAATCTTGTTGATAAAAACAATAAAGTTTTCAAAGAAGCTAAAGATGTTAAAGACTTTCTTAAACAGTTTGAAGTTGACGATACTGATGATACAGAAAATGTAATTGATGTTGCTAAGATTATTGAGAAAGTTGGTTTTGAAGTTACCGACGAAAATGATAAACCTATTACTTTTGAAAATACTCCCGATGGAGTTGCTTCATATATTAATGAAGTTCTTGATGCTAAACGTACCGAATATGCTCAAGCTGGTGTTCAGCAACTTATTGATAAGTTTCCTATTGTAAGCGATTTCCTTAATTATTATGTTGCTAACGGAAATAGTTATGAGGGATTCGGTCAAGTTCGAGATAGAAGTACAATTACTATTGACGAAAATAATACTGCACAACAAGAAGCGATAGTTCGCGAAGCCTTTAAAGAAAGTGGCAAGGTCGGAAGCATTGATGATTATATTTCTTTCCTTAAGAGTACAAATCGTCTTTTAGATGCTGCTAAACAAGACCTTGCTACTCTTCAAGAAAACGATAAGAGAGTTAAAGCTGAACAAGCTGAAGCTGCTCAACATAAGATTGAAGAAGATAAAAAAGCTGAAATTGCTTATTGGGGTAAAGTTAAATCTGCTATTGATAAGAAAGAGATTGCTGGTTATAAAATTCCTGAAACTATTCTTATTAATAAAAACGGCAAGCAAAGTGCTGCAACCGCTGATGATTTCTTTAATTATCTATATCAAGTAGATGATAAAGGATATAGCCGTTATGAAAGAGAATTAATGGAAACTCCGGAAGAAGAACAACTTCAAAATGATTTGCTTCGTGCTTATCTTAAATTTACTGGCGGAAATTATAGTAATCTTGTAGACCTTGCGATTGCATCTGAAAAGACTAAGACGCTTCGTCTTAAAGCTGCTGAACAAAGACGTAAAAGTTCTATTAAAATTACTAAACCTGCCGCAAACAAGAAAATTGGCGATAATATTGCTGATGTTCTTGGTTATGTATAACTTAATTAAAACTGTTGATTATGTACACAATGCGAGTTTTGTCAACGGGTCGTTATGATGATAGAGGCTACTCTAATGAAGAAAGTATTGCTAATCTTCAACTCACTAAGCCTGTTGAAATTAATGCGTTTTTGACTTATAACTATGGTATGGATGACGACCGTTTTCCTCTTACCTTTATGACTGAGGGTCAAGGTAGCCGCGGTGTTAAGTCTGTTAAAACTGTTCAGTGGACTTGGAAGACTATGGGTCGTATGAAGTTTACTGATTATGTAACTTATTTCAATATTGCTAATACTAAGCCTGGTCTTGGTGGTGCAGAATTTGAAGTTCATTTTGCTACTCATTGGTTTATCGAACAATATGGTTTGATTTGTCCAGATGGTACTCTGCTTCGTATTCAGAAAGATTTAGGCGAAAGTGATTACGGTTATGCTTATTTGCTTGCTCCTGTTAACGCTTCTCCTACTGCTTTCGTTGACCCGAAGAACTTTGCTAAAGGAACTTATTTGAGCATGTCTGCTCCTACTGTTTCTGAATCTTATTCTAAGGGTAATAGAAGCAATACTATGGGGCCTGGTTCTATGACTTCTCAACTTGAGTTTTTCCGTTATAGTAAAGAGGTTGCCGGTAATATTTCTAATGTTGTTACTGAATATGAGTTCCAACAAGGTAATAGCGGTGGTACTACTCGTCTTTGGATTTCAGAAGAAATGCGCCAATTCAATTTGACAATGCGCGTAATGAACGAAGAACGTCTGTGGTTGTCTACTTATAATAGACTTCCTGATGGTACTATTCGTTTGAAAGATAGAGATAATGGTAAACCGATTCCTCGTACTGCTGGTATGTTGGAAATTTGTCGTGAAAGTAACTACGATACTTATGGTGAATATCTTACTCTTAACAAACTCGAAAGAACTGTTGGTGATGTTCTGAATAAAGATACTGATGATGGTACAATGAATATTGTGCTTATGGGAGGTAAAGGATTTATTCAAGACTTCCAATATGCTATCGAGAATGATGCTATGAGTAAAGGTTTCATTACTCCTCTTGGTGAAAAGAAAATTATGGATAATGGTAGCGGTCTTGCTTATGGTAAGTATTTCAATAAATATACTACTGTTGACGGACATACTATTACTGTTAAACATTGCTCATTCTTCGATAAAGGCACTATTGCCGAAGCTGCAAAACAGAATGGACAAATTCATCCTCGTAGCGGTTTGCCTATTACTTCTCATCAAGCTTGCTTTATTGATTTCTCTTCTTATAAAGGCGAAAATAACGTTCGTATTGTTCGTCAAGATGGACAAGAATATATTGCTAAGGTTATTGAGGGTATGACACCGATACCTAAAGAATGGGGTGTTTCTACTACTAATCGTGCTTCTACCGAAATTGATATGTCTCGTTATGAGATTAAGGGAAGTATGGGTCTGCAAGTAAATAACACTACGAAGATGTTCTTGCTGAAATGCGTATTGTAATAACTAATTAAATTAAAAAGATTATGCCTACTATTGGAACTGCTGCTGCTGAAAATAAAGAACAGGAAATTAATAAACCTGCTGCTGCTGTTGAAACAGCTAATAACCAAATTGGAGAAACTTCACAAACTCTTAGAGAAAAAAGAGATGAAGATTTAAATGAACCTTATTTTGAAGATAGATATATCGTTATTGCTTTGGTTTCTTCTTTCTCTCTTTACCGTAAAGCTAACGATAAATCTCTTGAAGAACGGAATGAATTTATTGGTAGTTCTGTTCGTAGTTCAAGAACTCTTGCTTCTAATAAAGGTGAAGTTGAAGCTTATTTCCCCAATCTGATTGGTGTTTCTCCTACTAACGAAAACTTCGTTAGACGTGTTAAGGAATATCTTAATAATATTCAGGTAAAAGTTGATAAACTTGGTAAGAGACTTAATATTAGTTTCCATTATCATCATGTTAAAGATTATTACAGATTTAAAAATGCAGAAGAAGCTATTGATGCTGAATTTGCTGCCGTAAATCGTGGCGATAGTGCTGCTCTTGACAAAGCAATTGAAAATCGAATTATTAAACTTAATGCTCTTGAATCAGAAAAATACATATACGGTTATCCCGATAATGTAGCTGATTATCTTCTTTATCGTCATTGTTTGTTATATAGTGATGTTGCTAAAGATACTGCAATTATTAATAACAAACCTAATATTAGATTCTATTTTAGAGACGAACAGAAAGAGAAAGAACTTGAAGCTAAGAAACGTCTTGAAGTTAATAATGCTAAACGTAACTTCGTTAATATTACAGCTAATGATAAACTGTTTGACGATGTTTATGCTGCGTATTGTATATTTACTAATAGACCGCTTATTCCTTCTCTTGCAGAAGATAGAGTTCTTAAGGAAAATAATCTTGATTACTTTGCAAGTCAAGAACCCGCTCGCTTTAACAAAATGTGTACTGATAGAGATATAAGTCTTAAAGTTATGATTGAAAAACTTATAGCTTATGGCATTCTTATTCGCCATCCACATTCACAAAATATTGTTAGCGGTGCTGGTGATTTTATTGGTGCTAATATGAAAGAGGCTCTTGCTTGGTTTAAAAATCCTGATAATGGCGATATGCGTACAGCTTACGAAAACCAATTAAAACTTGCTTAAAGTTATGGATATAGTACAGATGCATATCACGTTCAGAGAGCTGGCTCAAAGAATGGGTTTGCAGACTGCTCGTGCTATTTATAATGAAGACATTGATATATGTCTTAATCATGCTATCATGGCTAAAACTCGTAGTATTATTTCACAGAATGCTCAAACTGCTAATGATTATATAATTAAAGCAAATGCTGATATTAGTCAACTTAATGCTCTGCGAAATCTTGCTACGAAAGGAGAAATATCTGGTTCATCCCTTACGGGGGGTGGAACTGATATTGAACCATATACGGCTGATGTAACTAATGCTAATGTTATGCTTTATACTCATTTTGCTGTTAGCTATGATGACAAAACTCTTGACGATTGTCGTATAATTGAAGCTGAATATCTTCAAAGAACTCTTCGAGATTATTGCAATCGTGCTACGAAACGTTATCCTATCTGCGTTTCTATTGTAAAAGATGGTAAGCATACTATTGAAATCTATAATGGTAACAGTAATAGTAAACCTACAAAGGTTGTTTATAATTATATTAAACTTCCTGCTGTTGTTAAATATGATGAGCAAGTAATAGAAAATAGAGTTAATTGCGATTTGCCTGATTATTTACACATGGAAATAGTTGAACTTGCTATTGCTTATTTTAGAGATAGTTTTGCTATGCCTAACGAACCAAAAATAAATTAATAAAATTATAAAGCTATGAGAACTTTTCTTTTAGGTTCTAAGTCAGATTTAGGTACTGATATTACAGTTCTTACTGCTGGTCAGTTAGCCTTTTCCGCTTTAGTTAATGGTCGATATATTGTTGATTCCAATGGTACTAAAATTAAGGATAAAGGTTATATCTTTCTTGGAAAAGAAGATGCTAAAGGCGGCGATGTAATTGTTCCTATTTATAAGAACAAGTTTAGTTTTACCAAAATGGTATATAAAGCCGCTGACGCTTATACAGGTAATTTTACAATTCCTGCTCCTACTGTTGGTGATGACTTGACTGTTGTAGTAGTTAAGAAAGGTGTTCAGTTTAATGAACGTAATAAGTGGACTGCTACTATGCGCGTTAAAGATGGTCAAGATGCTTCTGCTTGTGCTAAAGAATTAGCTGAACAACTTAATAATAATCCTGTTTCCGGTGTTAAAGCTGTTGCCGAAACTAATAAGATTACTATTACTGCTGTAAATAAAGGAGAAGATTATAAGATTGCTCTTGGCGATGATTTGTTTGGTGTAGCAGTTACAGAAACTCCTGCTGTTACTCCGCTTGCAGATGCCAACTATATTAAAGATTTGGCTATGAAAGCTGCTGCTGATGCTGGTATTGAATATACTTATCAAGACCCTGCAAATCTTATTTATCCTGGTTATCCACTTAATCCTCTTGCACAGCCCGATAGTGTTGATGTAGGTTATACCGTATTTACGCTTAAATTTGCTGAGCCACGGGAAATGAAAACTGTTGACCAAAGTATTAATCAGATTGTTCAAATTGCTCTGCCTATGGGTGCTGTCGCAATTGCTAAAGTTGAAACTATACTTAAAGCTATTGCCGGTGTTGCTTAATTGAGTTAATAAACATATCTGTATAATATGGAGAGCCACTATTACTGTATTAGATTACGGTGATAGTGGCTTTCGTCGTTTTGGCTGTAATGGAAGAATTTAAAGTTTTTAATAGTGTAATTGAAAATACTGTTCGTAATACTTCTTATATTACTGTAATTATTTCGAGTGTAGTATTTATTAGTTATACTGTTATTATAAAATTGATAGACTATTTTAGACACAAAGATGATAAAAAGTCTCTTGTCGAGATGGGTCTTGCTGTTAAAGAAGTTAGCAATAATGTTGTAAAACTAAATGCTATTCTTGATAATCTTTTTCAAGATATTACTAAAAAGAATTTAGAAAAAGGTAAAATTATTATTGAACTTGCATTTTTTAATTTTCAATATAAAATTGTTAATCTTTGTCGTAATATTATTATCAATAACAATATTGATATTAATAAAGAATTTATTATAGCAAATATAACTAAGACTATTAATACAGAATTTTATCGTGCTTATCATACTCTTTCATTATACGAAGTTGGTAATACTCCTCTTAGTGAGTTCCTTAAAGATAATTGGAAAGACGATTGTATTAAAGATGTTCTTGCTATAATATATAATGGTCAAGAAGATAAACTTCGTATTTCACAAATCAATAGTAATCTTAGTATTAAAGTTGATGATTGGATAGTTTATATAAATAATAAATATACCGAATATGAGTAAGGATTATCAATTACTTCAAAATCTTGCTGATAAACTTGAAAATAATATTTCTCAAGTTATTGGTACTGATATTAAGAAAATTAATCTCAGTTTTATTTCTAACAATATCTTCGGTGCTTCTTATTTATATGATATTATTTCTTCTTGTATAGTTTATGATATTCTTCTTACTGAAGAAGAACAAGAACTAATAAAAGTAATATTTAATACGTCTGAATATGGAAGATACTGTTTTAAATAATATCCGTGTTCCTATTGATTGGGTTTGCTCTTATCGGCAAATCCAATTTTTGCTTGTTGAATATGGTATTAGTGCTATTCAAGGTTGTGATAATGTTTGTGCTCCTAAAAACAAATCTATTATTCAACTTTGGAATTTATTTAAAAATGCTGCTTTCCTCTATGAAAAAGGATATACAGATAAAGCTAATACTATATATGAATTTGTTCAAAGAGCTTTAACTAAATATGAAAATGTAGATGTAGGTAGTTCTGAAATTCATGTTGAAGATGCAATAGTTAATATTAAATGTATTGGCAACGATTATGAATTTGATGATATTAAAGAAGTATATACTTTTGAAATTAATGATGAAGAGCAATTAAATATTCAAGATAATGGTCTTGGACAAACCATCGCGTTCAACGTTATTTCTAAGAAAACTATTTCTATTGGAAGTAAAGTAGAAGAATTGTTTATTGATTATAATTTTGCTCTTGATAATGTTTCTGATAATAGTTGGATTATTTGGAATAAAAGTAATCATTCTATTACTATTAAAGAAAATAAAATTTCCGTTCGTACTGCTAAATTTAGACTTATTCAAAATGAGAGTAATAATGTTCTAAACGGAACTATTAATCAAGAACTTAGTAAACTTACTTATAGATATACTATTACTATATTTCCTGAAAGAATCGAACTTCCATCAGAGGGAGGTCGTGAAACTTTTGTTGTTAATAGTTATAAAGAACTTACTAATGAAAGTGGTGAAGTTATAGGCGATAAAATTCTTGTTCCTTATAAAGCAACTTCTTCAAATAAATATTTTGTTGTTAAAGGTAATTCTGTTTCTGCCGAAGCCAATACTTCGTTTCCTCGTTCCGGTTTTATAATTATCGAACGAGAAGAAGTTGGCGTTGAGGGTAATAAGAAAATTGAAGTTAGTCAAGATAGTCTTAATAAAGAAATCCGTTATACTCTTAATGCTAATGTAGATAGAAATACTATTGATGTTAATGGCACTAATCCTGTAAAATTAACAGTAGAAAGTTATAAAGAAACTTACGTTAATGGCGAAGCTCAAGGAGATAAAGTTGCTATTAATTATACTGTTCGTTCTGAAAAAGGTCTTTTGAAGAATAATACTTCTGATAAGACTAAATGGTATATGTCTGCTAATACAAGTACCGAAATTAGAACTGATAATATCATTGTTACTCAAACCGAAAGCAATAAACAGGAAACTATTGCTATTAAACAAGATGCTGCTGAAGAAACTTTTGAATATACATTTAGTTGTGACCAGGAAGTTATTAATGCTCCTAATTCTGGAACTTCTGTTATTCTTAATATTCAAAGTTTTAAACAGTATTATATTAATGGTAAACCATCTAATAAAGAAAGTGTTGCTTATACAGGAGAAGTTACTAATGGTAGCGATTTTATAACTATTACTCCATCTTTGCCTAATAGTATTACTATTAATAAAAATGATAACGAAGAAGAACGTACTGGTCGAATACGTTATACACAAAACAAAGTTAACGGTAAAAATTTAGTAGTTAATATTACTCAAGTTGGCGCTTCTATTCAATATGATTATTTCTTTGAAACTGATGATAGCAATGAAATTACTCTTACCCAATATGCAAATGCTAACAAAGATATTGTTATTAGAAGTTATAAAAAGAAAAAAGTTAATGGTCAATATGAGGGTGGAAATATTAATGTCAATTTTGATTTAACTACTAATCTTAACGAAGGAATTGCTAATTTAGTTTCTATTAACGCAAGTAATCAAGATAGTAAGATTTATATTCGTAGTAATTTAAATACTACGAATAATAGATATACGGGAAGCATTGTTGTTACTCAATCAGAGAGTGCTGATGGTATTGGCAAGACTTTATTGTTTACTATTATAAAAGAAGCAAGCAAAGTTGAGTATCAGTATAGACTTGAAGTTAGACCTGAATCTATTAAGTGCGATGCTTATGTTCCTAAAGGTTACGATTTTGAAGTTCTTAAAAATGATAGATTAACTTATATTAATGATGAACTTTATAGAACTGATGAGAATCTTCATTGGCAAGCAAGTGCTGATGTAGATTGGATTAAGACTGGTGGTCAAGATGTTACTCATTTTAATGTGGACGAAAATACTGATGAATTACGCTTTCGAAATGGAAAGATTACTGTTCATATTATAGATGATGACGGAAATACTGCTGATAAGAAAATTTCTGTTAATCAAAAATATTCTGAATCTCATGATGAATATATAATGTATGTGACTGAAGATTTTGATCTTTTTAGAAACAAAAGAGTAATAACTAGTCCTTATACACTAAAACATGAGTATTATAGAAATGGTAGAATGATTGATAGCGTAGATGAAACTCAACAATATAGAGGTAAGAATCTTGCTTCTAATTTAGAATGTAATCAATCTTACTGTGAACACTTTTATGGAACATCTAGTAGCTATGAATTTACTATAAGTATTAGATATGATTATAATCCTCCTATTGGAACTGATACTTATGCTTTTATTAATTATCGTACCACGGATGGTAAGTACGAAACTGCTGTTTCTTGTACTTTCACCATGATGGATACTGATAATGTAATGTTTTTACATTATTACGATAATAGTTATGATACTAATATTTACGACTATTTTTATCATTATATTCCTGATAATCTTAAATGTCTTTATGCTGATTTATTAAAAGTATTTATTGCTTCTCATAATGATAGTCATAAACTTCGTAAAGCTATATTCAATATTAATTTATTTCAATCTCTAATTGCTGCTCATTTCTTTAAAATGCAAAAGAAATACGAGTTGTTCTTAAAGATGATTGTTAGTTATCTTAATAATTGGTTTAAGGATAATGATATTTCTTATGAATATCATATTGGAGAAATAGAAGAAAATGGTCATGTTTATATGGATGTTCTTCCTTGTCAGAAACAAGCTGATGTTAAGTTAGAACTTGACCCTATAACTGGACATTTGCATGAGATTGATAATTCAGATAATACTGAAAACATTAACTTTGAAATTGAAGATTCTCATTTAATGTTAACTAAATATGGATATACAAAATAAAGATTTAGGAAAGGCTATCATTACTGTTGCTGAAAATAATGTATATGATAGTCAAAAAACTTATGAACGTCTTACGCTTGTTAAATATAACGGTCATGTTTATCTTAGCAAGCAAGATGTTCCTGTTAATACACCCCCTACGGGGGAACTTAATGATGGATATTGGCTTGACTATGAAGTTAAAGCTTATAGTTCTATCATTGGTATTGCTTTTACTCGTGCTGAAAATAAACCTACTGCTCCAACAGGTGGTTCTTATTCAAATCCGCACCCCGTAGAGGGTAATTGGAAAGCTGCTCCTTATGATGGCGATGGTAATCTTTGGTATTCAATTCGTTGTTTTAATGAAAATGTAGATATTCAAGATAGAGAATGGAGCGACCCTACATTAGGTGGTTATGATATTGATTCTCTTGTAGAAATACTTGAAGATAGAATTGGTGTTATAATCGAATAAAAAAATCGTTTTTTTTTTTATGGTTTAAATAATTAAAAACATTATGGAAGATTTATCTAAAATTGTCGAGACTTTGGCTGCTAATAATAAAAAACTTAGAGTAGCTGTTACTAAAACAAGTGCACAAGGTGAAGAAGCTCAGAAAGCTACTCCTAATATGATGAGTTTTAGTAGAGACAAAAATAACATTTGGTTTAATGATAAAGTTTATGGAGTTATTTATTTTGAAAATTTACATACTCTTAATAATAACAGTACAAATGAAGAAATAACAAAAATAATCGGCGTTCCAACTCAAGAACATTTTAATCATTTATATGATTTTATTATACGAGGCGGTATTATATCTATAATGGAGCAATATGATTTTTATCCATGTATATGTAATATAAATAATGGAGAAACAAAAACTTTATCACTAAAAACAATTAATTATAGAGATAAATTAAATTATGAAAGATATTTATTTACTTTAGTTAATAATACTTGGACGTGTAATGTTGTTCGTAGAATTATTATAGAAGATATAATATCTGATATATATAAGTCTGCTCTTGGAACTTCTATTCAGATGCCTAATACTGTTGGCGGTATTGCTGCCGGTACTACTGTTGCAACTCTAAATGGTAAGAAACAAAATGAAATTATTGATATGCTTTTGTTTCCCGAACAGCAACCGCAAGTTGTTGCTCCGTCTGCAACTATTCTTCTTAGTAGCGGTTTTATTAACAATGAAATAATGGAAGTAGGAATGGCTGCTCCTGTTGCCGGTACTAACATTAAAACAACGTTCAATCAAGGTTATGGACGTGTTGCTGGTCAACCTGATAAAAAACGTGCTGGTGCTTTAAAAAGCGAAGCAAGTTTTATTTATTACGATGGACAAGAAAACAATAAGACTTTACCTACTAAAGTTGTTTTAGGAAGTATGCGGTATAATTATCATGCCGTATATGCTCAAGGTGAACAACTTGTAACTTCATGGGGAAATAAAGCTTCTGTTCAACCTAACCCATTGCCTGAGGGTATTGTTAATTCTGGCAGTGTTTTTATTTATGGTACTTATCCTTATTTTGCTAACGGCGCTGATGCTTCAACAAGTAACGGTGATGTAAGTATGCCATCTGCTCCTACTCCTAATAATAAACTTAAATTGTATAAATGGACTGATACTTTAATTGGCGCTAAGTTTGCTTCTGAAGCATCAAGTGGTACTCGTCTTGAATTTAAATTTCCGTCTACTAAGAACATAACTAAAGTAGAATTTTATAATACTGTTTCTGGTAAATGGGAAGTATTTGCTTCCGCCAATTACGTTATTTCTAATGCTGGAAATATTCAAGTTCAAGGTGTACCTGTTGCTTATAAGAATCTTACCACACAAGGCGCTATGTCCGGTGCTTTGCAGTTAAGATTTACTGTTGCTAATGTTTCTCGTTCAGAAGATGATGAACCGGATACTTATAACAGTGAAGAAATTACAGATGAAGTATTTAGAAGTTTATCTGCTAATAGTACTACTATTCCTTTTGAATCCGATTATAGTATTAATACTTTTGCAGAGCAAAGAAGTCGTCCTGCTGGTGTTGCACAATTTGCTGTTAACTTTGAACCAGGAGGTCAAGCCCCTCTTGATGCCCGTACAGTAGTTGAAACAAAAGCCGATTTGATTAATGCTGCTACTTATGCAGCTAAGAACTACTATCAAGGTATGCTTGTTATTGTAAAAGATACTCAAGAAGTTTATGTTCTTAAGAATATAGCTAAAATTACTTCTGCTGATTATAGTGGTTGGAAACGAGTTGACGGTGGCGTTGTTACTCAAATATTTGTTGAAAACGTTTTGACAAGTACGAATACAGCTAATGCTTTGTCTGCCGCACAAGGTAAAGTTCTTAATGATAGCAAACTTAATAAGACTGATGTTGTTAATAATCTTACCACACTTGATGCAAGTAAAGCTCTTAGCGCTGCGCAAGGTAAAGCTTTGAGTGATAAAATTAATAGTTTAGGTAATGTTTATAAATATAAAGGAACTAAACCTACTATTAGCGAAGTTATTGCTATTACCAATGCTGTAGTTGGTGATGTTTATAATGTAGAAGCTGAGTTCTCAGTTGGCGGTAAGAAATATCCTGCTGGAACTAATGTTGCTTGTATTAAGAATACTTCTACTACTGAACATACTGAAGCTAACTGGGACCCTCTTGGCGGTACTGTTGATTTATCTGCTTATGCTACTAAAGCAGAAATGAATAGCGGTCTTAAAAGTAAAATTGATACATCTGCAATCAAGAATGATTTAACTACTGGTGGTGTTACTAATGTTTTGTCTGCCGAACAAGGTAAGATATTAAAACAGATGATTGACCAAGCTATTGCTGATGGCGGTATTATTATTGAATAATAAAAATATGAATAAAAGCGATAATGGTTAAATAAATCATTATCGCTTTACTAATTACAGCGAATTATATGGATATGAATAACGAACTAATTAACGAACGTGCTCCTTCTCCTGTTGGACAACCGTTTAGAGTTTGTGCATCTAAAACAGAAGCTGAGGCACTTGAACTTACTAAAACTAATCCTAATGTTCTTTATTTTTCTTCTGATACTAATACTATTATATTCAATGGTACTATGCGAACTAATCCTACTCTGGATTTAAGTTCTGTATTGAAGAAAACTGATATTATAGATAATACTTCTACTAACGATAATACAAAAGTTTTATCGGCTAAACAAGGAAAAATTCTTAATGATAATAAAGTTGCTAAGTCTGAAATAGTTGATGATACAAGTACCGATGATGCTACTAAGCCTCTTTCTGCAAGACAAGGTAAATCGTTACAATATGAAATAACTGTTCTTGAAAATAATATTCAAGATTTGCAAACAAGTATTCCTACTAAAACTTCTCAACTTACTAATGATAGTAATTATGTTACGACTAATAATGTTTTAACTAAAACTAATACAACTGTATATAATCCTACTGATACTTATCATCCTGCTACTAAAAAATATGTAGATGATAAATTAAATAGTAGTTCTATAAGTATAGTTGAGTTTGATTATAATTTAGTCAATGCTTTAACAAACAAATCTACTACTGAAGAAGTTAATGCTGCTTTTGCTAATCGTTCTCAATTAAAAACAAATTCTATTGTAAAACTTATCGGTATAAATGATTCTCCTGATGGTTTTGATGGAAGCAATGGCTATCGTTTATGCCATAAAGTTAGCGTAAATAGTCCTAATAGTTTTATTATAGAATATTTTTCCGATAGTAACAATAACGAAGTTGTAGAAATAATATTTGGCGCTGGTAATGTAGAAGTTAATAGAATGTCTATTACTCCTACTATTCCAAACGATATTTTAAAATTTAAATATATTGATGTTGCCGATGGTTCTTTTTTAACGATAAATAGACGATCTTGGGGTAATGATACCGTAGAGTATATTAATAAAATATTTGGTTCTATTGACAATCTTATTAGAATAATAATGGATATGTGTGAAAATCACACTAAATATTATTTCCATTCTTATAATAATAAATATAATAATATTGAACTTGCTAATACTTATGCTTGCTATAACGGTCAAGAAGAGTATTCTTTGCAATTTAATATTTCTTATTATACTAGTAATGGGCCTGTTAGTAAACGCTTTGCTATATTAATTTATACAAATGATGTTGATGCTAATTGGTTATATATTGAAGACATTCTTGTTTCCGATAATCTTCAAAGAGTTGTTAAACGTACTAAACTTGAATATGTTAGTATCAGTCCTAAAGATGCTTCAACAATGTATGGTGTAACTGAATAATTATGATAATAAAAATAATTGCGTTAATTTTAATAATAATATTGTCGAGATTAATATACTTATTAATGTTTAAAATATAATATGGATAAAATAGATAATTTAAATATAAATACTTTATCTGATAACGATAAAGGAGTTTATATTAAAGATATAAAAACTAAAGGTGTTTATATTAAAAACGAACTTATTGCAAGTACTGATATTATTTGGACACAATTATTCTCATCTCTAACTAATAATTTAGTTGATAAATATTTACGTAATGTTAATGGTTGTGCTATTCTCAATTTTAGTTCTTCACGTATAAATTTGAGACGTAATGGAATTAGTGATTCGTTTTATGAACCTTATACTCTTGATCAGTTTACTGTTCCAAAATCAGAAGACAATTTTAGTTTGCATAGAAATGGAAGTAGTAGAATAAGATATATTCAAATTACATTTGCTTCTTATGCCAATACATCTTTAAATTTATTTTTTATTAAAAATGGAATACATATTGATGGTGGTAGTGATGCTAAAATTGTTGATGTTACTGTTAATGGTCCAGATTCAGTTGGTTATAGAGGATTTAATGTAGTTATTTTATTGTTTGACGATAAACCTTAAAATTATGAATAAAGAAGAAAATAAAATAGCTGCTTTCTCTGTTGGGGGGGGACTTAAGATAGGAAACATTGATTCAAATGGTGTTTATGTTGGAGATAAATTAGTTGCTGGAAATTACTTTGATTTTAGTCAATTGTGGAGCAATCTTGTTTATATTCCGGATGATAAAAAAGATTCTTATAATGCTGTTCTTATTGTTAATCTAAGCACAGATACTATAACGTTTAGTAGAACTGGACAAAAAAATTATGTTGACCCAAAAAGTATAAATTGGTTTGCAGTAGGTATTCTACCCGGAAATGTAGTCGAACATTCTATTATAAATGGTAATAGAACTGTTAATGCAATTATATTTACAGTTACAATAGGAAATAAAATCGAAATTGTAACAAAACGTAATATAAGTGCTGGCGAAACTATAATTTCTTATGGTCAAGCTAACGTTTCGCCTTTTGGAAGAACTATAATAGTATTTGACGATTAATAAATAAAAATTATTTTCGTTGAAAATAGTTTTGCTATTTAAAAATAATAAATATATTTGCTAATAAAAATCAAACTATTGCTAACGCTGATAAACTTAATAATTAAATTATTAACAGTGGTTATTTATTCGTTTTCGTTTAGCATAAGTTTTATTAGCTAAAGCAATAGTTTGATTTATTTATTGTCTAACTAAAATTCATAACAATTATGGAATTAAAAAAGTTTTGGAAGTATTTGGCGATAGGAATGATTATTGCCGTAGTATTTGGTATTACTCTTAATGTTGGTTGGGAAACAGTTTTTATTAATCTTGTTTTAGGCTTCGGTACTGCTATTGGTAAAGGTATGCGTAAAGATTATGAAATGAAATATGCTTTTCTTAATTATACTATTCCAATGTTAATTGCCGGTATTATTACTGCTGCTTGTATATCTTTATCTATTGCTTAATATGAATTATTTAGATACTATTATTAATCAAATTCTTAGTAATTTTGATTTCGCATATATGCTTATTGTTAATGTATTATGTTTTATTCTTATTAAAGCTCATGATTATCTTAATGGAGATGGTCGTAAAGTTGCAACATGGAATAAAAGATTATACTTAGTAATAAGCATTGTTATTATTGGAGCTATTTATCAAGATGCCGGCGAAATCAAAACTACTGTTCTTGTTAATAGCGCTATTCTTGCTCCAGTATTTTGGAGTTGGATTGCTGCTCCGATATTGCATAAATTTGGTATTACATATAAACAGGCAGATGATGCTCTAAAATAGACTGTTTAACATCCCCCGTAGAGGATGAGACAATGATATGAATCCTTCTCATCCCTTTACGGGGGGTCTTAATTTCTGAAACAATGATAATCGTCAAAAACAAAATAATTCCGTTCGGTAGTTATACTACTATTAATTTATTTGGTATTCTATTTACTAAATCTGATTCTCTTAGTCCTAAGACTATTAATCATGAACGTATTCATACAAAACAAATGCTCGAACTACTTATAGTAGGTTATTATCTTTGGTATATTATTGAATATATAATTGTTCGTTTCTGCCACAAAAAACAAAATGCTGCTTATCATGATATTAGCTTTGAAGAAGAAGCTCATAATAATGATAATAATCTTCATTATCTTGATAATAGAAAACATTTTGCATGGTGGAAATACGTTCGATTGCGTTCTGCCGAATAGCAAAACTATACTGTTACACGCACGTAGATGCAGTTTGCTTTGCCTCTATTCGATTCAGATATACAAAATGATTAATCTATCGAGATAGGCGCAAAATGGCTTGACGAGCCTTAAAACACGTCACAGTAAATCACAATTAATCACGCTCTAATTAATGATATTATGGACAATATTAAAATCTCTAAGTTCGTTGATGGACTTAACCTTGACAAAAATAGAAAGAAGTTGCTGATAACATTTATCGAAGAACTAATTGAAGAAAGTACGAAATCTGATTATGAGCTTCCTTTAGCTTCTGATAATACTCGCGGTGGTATTAAAAGTGGTTATGCACAAAATGGTAAAAATTATCCTGTTCAAATTAATGCTCAAGAACAAGCTTATGTTTCTGTTCCCTGGACTGATAATAATACTACTTATGCTGCTGCAACTACTTCTACTTTAGGTTTAGTTAAGAAAGGTGCTGCTGTTGCTCCAGTTGTTCCTGATGTCGAGCTTACTGATTTAACTACTAAAGTTAACGAGCTTATTACGAGTCTTAAAACTGCTGGTATAATCTCTTAAATTAATAACGATTATGAAAAAGATAATTGAAATATTGCAAGCTATATACGAAGAATTGAAGTTACAAACTAAAATACTAAGAGGAGAAGAAGATGTATGATAGTTTGTAATCCTATTATTATGATTCTTAAAGCTATACTTAATTGGTTTCGTATTAGACGCAATTATATAGCTAATGCTGTTGATAAAATTCCACCGGAAATTAAAGATGCTCTTGTTGTTTAGTATAGTCCTTGTAAACAAAAGTTGACTAATTATGATGTGATAGAGTCATATACAGAAGATTTTACAAATTGGGCATATAGAAATACAAGAGGAACTGCCAAAATTACTAATAATACTATTGTTATAACAAACGTAGTTGAGACTAACAATATTATAGAAAATGATAATGAACCTTATTCCGATTTGACTATTCGTGTTACTGGAGTTACTGAAAATAAATATCTCATTGTGAGACAAGGAAGAGGAAAGCCTGAAAGCCATATTAAAAAAGATGGCGTTTACACCTTTAAAGATAATAATCTTTATTTTGGTTTTGGTGTTAGTGTTATCGGTGAATGTAATATCACCATCGCCCAGTTACCCACTTCTATTCTAAAAGACTTTAGCGGTAAT
>ULTM01015578.1_pt1 | contig 23825 bp, 22 predicted proteins | sample 1957641 | NCBI WGS metagenome assembly ULTM01 (sample SAMEA4835735, study PRJEB28245) | human gut metagenome | biome: gut microbiome; material: fecal sample | place: Denmark | collected 2008 | reverse complement strand
CAGCCCTTGATTCGTGCCTCCCGCGCCTCGAAAGTAGCGGGTGCTTTTCTGGTTCTCTTTTGGCACGCAAAAGAGAACTTAACCTCGCGTAACCGCGCTCTACCCCCGCGCCATCGGCGCGAGAACCAGTTCAAAGTTCCTTTAAGAACCCATCCAGCTCCCGCTGGTTCCGAATCAATACATATTTCTCCGGGTACTTTTCCCTGATCCTCTCCATCTTCGCCCACTTTTGCTTCGTGCGCCCATCGTGGAGGATCCAGCGGACAAATTCGGCATCTATCTTCTCTTCGCACCCGGGCGCAGACGACTCCCTCACACGGCCTTTGTTCTGCTGCCAGCGCCGTATCGCCCGCCAAAGGCAGACCAGCGGTGAAAACCAGAGCACGATGATTTTATCCGCTTCTTTCAGCCGACGGGCATAACAGGTCTTGCTATAATTGCCGTCGATGACCCAGCCTCCTGCGTTCTCGTCGAGAAACTGCCGGACAATGGCTTCTTCCTCGGCGAAGGGCCGCTCCACCCAGCCGGGCAGGAAATGCACGGTATCCATATGGAGCACCGGCAGGCCGTATCTCTCCCCCAGGCGCTTTGCCAGCGTGGATTTCCCGCTGCCGCTGGTACCAAGTATCGCTATTTTCATCTCTGCCTCCTTTTACCTTATATAAGATGTATCAGACAGTATACGCTGACCGTCTGATAACGTCAAGTTCCGGCTTGACATTTCGTCCACCTGCTCGTATGCTATAATCATAGAGTCTATGACAGGAGGTCTTGCAGATGGCATCTCCAAAAAAACGTGTCAATCCGCTTTTTGTTGCTTTAGCGGTCGTGCTGGTGGCCGTAGTGGTCGCTGTGGGCGTGGTCTTTTTCCAGCTGCACAGCAAAATCTCGGCTCTGCAAACCGGTGCATCCTTCACCTTCCGGTATGAGATAGCGCCCAACAGCCCGGATAAGCCGCCGCTGCTGAACATCCTCGATCGGGTGAACGCTTCCAGCGGCAGCGTCAGCGGCCAGTATGCGCCCGGAAAGCTGCAGCTCTCTTTCTACCAGCTCAACGAAGACGACTCCGTCAAGACGTCTCCCTTCACCCGGGTCTATATCGACTCGGAAGAGACGCTCTTCGACATCGGGCAGCTCTACACCGTTCTGCGTCAGGCTGTCACCGATAAACTCTCCATCGCAAGCGTTCTTCTGCCCGAGTGGAGCCTCGGAGACTACATCTCCCAGACGCAGGCTTCCGCCGTGCTGGGCGTCGAGACGAACAAGGTCGAGCTTCAGGAGCTTTCCGGCTTCACCCTCTCGCTCAAGGGGCTGAAAAAAGTCTCTCCTTCTGCCGCACGGGACGGCTACCGCTACTATCAGTTCCCCGCCGCAGCCGACGGCACGACCCTCGTGCTTGGCTTTTCGACGGACGCTCTCTTCTCGAAGACCACGCCCATCCATGTGTTGCTGACCATCCCGGACCACAACGTCCACATCCAGCTCACCGGCACGGTGACCTCTGCCAAGACGGTGCTCTCTCCCCCGGCTTCCCGGATGAGTGACGAGGACATCGCCACGCTGGCTCAGATACGCCAGAGCATCGAGTCTGTCTGGAAGATGATACAGTCCGCCACCCAGACCACAAACTGAATGATACAAAAAAAGCAGACGCTTTGTGCAGCGTCTGCTTTTTTGTTTGCGCTTATTTACCGGTCGAGGATACGGCCATCCACCGAGAAGGTGACGACATTCCAGGGGATGAACTTACCGCTGTTCTTGAGGGCAGTGACGGCGGCGTGTTCGAGACCTCCGCAGCAAGGCACCTCCATCCGCAGGACGGTAACGCTCTTGATGTCGTTATTGCGGATGATCTCGGTCAGCTTCTCGCTGTAGTCCACGGCATCCAGCTTGGGGCAGCCGATGAGGGTAACATGGCCGCGCATGAACTCCTGATGGATGTTCGCGTAGGCGTAGGCGGTGCAGTCGGCGGCGATAAGCAGCTTGGCACCGTCAAAATAGGGTGCATTCACCGGCACGAGCTTGATCTGGCAGGGCCACTGGGCCAGCTGCGAGGGCTGGGCGGCGGCAGGAGCTGCAGCCGGTGCGGCCTGCTGGCGGTCAAACTGGCGCATGGCGCTGCCCGGGCAACCGTGGAAGACGGGCTTTTCGGCAGCGGCAGCAGCCTTTTTCTGTTTGTTTTCCAGCACAGCCTGCTCATCGTAGGCAGCGGCCTCCCGCTCCTCGAAGGTGATGGCACCGGTGGGGCAGCCGGGCAGGCAGTCGCCGAAGCCGTCGCAGTAGTCGTCGCGCATGAGCTTGGCCTTTCCGTTCACGAGGCCGATGGCACCCTCATGGCAGGCAGTGACACAGGCACCACAGCCATTGCATTTTTCTTCGTCTATATGAATGATTTTACGTATCATATCCACACTCTCCTTTTCTTGATGGGCCTATTATAACAGATGCTTCGTCCTATTTCTGTTGTCATGACCACAAAGAGAGAGGAAGTTTTTCTCAGTAATGCACGACATTGCCCGCATTGCGGATGCGTGCCAGCACCGGCTCTGCCTCCGGGCTGCGGAAATAGTCGAGGCTGGTCTTGGGCAGCAGCGTCTCGAGGGTATCCCAGTCGCCGCTCTGCAGGCACTGGCGGACGGTGGAAGCACTGATGGCCTTGCCGTTTGCTTCTTTGCGGGGTACAACGACACACTCGATACCCGCTTTGGGCAGCTGCTCGCACATAATCTGGTTGTAAAGCCCCGTCACCTGACTGGTAGGCTCCTCGCCCACATAGCGGGCAGTGATGTTCAGCGCCGCCGCGATTTTCGTAAAGACGGCGAGGTCCAGCCGGGCGTGGCCGTCGATGACAGCTGCCTCATCCTTCAGGAAGTAACTGGGGAAGGTGGCATTCGAGATGATGTAGGGGCCGCTGTCGTGGAGCACCACATTCGGCAGATGGGCCACGCCCGCCTCCACCAGCTTCCTGCGCACGGCAAAAGGCACGAGGCTGGCGTCCTCACTGACCACGAACAGGTGGAGCGTGTCGCAGGCGGCAGCAGCTTTTTCCACAAGATACTGATGACCGAGGGTAAAAGGGTTCGCGTTCATGACGAGGGCCGCACTTTTGCCCTCGGTCCTGGTCTTTTCCAGATCGCGCAGATAAGCCCCGAAGCCGTCGCGGCGGTTCTCCATGAAGACAAGGGTATCCTCCACCCGGGCGATCTCGTAGAAGCCGAGGTCGCCGAAAAACTTGGAGCTTTTTACCTTGGTGTAGAGAAACAGGTGCATATTCCCCCGCGCGCACTGCACCTCGATGAGATGGGTGATGATCTGGTTCAGCAGACCCTCGCCCTGATGGGCGCTGCTGACGGCGAAGCACCGCAGGGTGTTGCCGAAGCAGCTGCCGGTGCCGATGACGTTGTATTCCTCGTCGAACATGGCGCAGATGTAGTCCAGATTGCCGTCGCGGCGGATGCCCTCCTGACCCAGCAGTGTGTCGATTTGGGCCAGAACGGTTTTATCGGTCGGATAGACCTGCGAAATGGTATATTCACTCATTGATATTCCCCTCAGTAGTAGCAAAATGGAGCAGCCAGGTCAGCGCCAGCAGGTCGGCACTGCCGCCGGGCGAGAGATTTTCCGCAATGAACCGGTCATCCAGCGCCGCGAGCGCATCTTTATCCGGGTAAGGTGTCTGGGCGAGAAGGGCTTTCAGCTCTTCGGTGAGGGCCAGCTGACGCTCCCGGCTCGAGCGGGAGATGATGTTGGTATCGGTGCTGTTGGCCAGGATGGCCAGCAGTGCGCCGCCGCCGACGCGGTCGAAGTCGTAACCCTTGGCAAGGCCCTCTTCCAGCACCGGCAGACCGACATTCAGCACCGTGGGAAGTCCAGCTTCCACCTGCCCCCGCACACCGGTGATGCCGTACTGAATATAAAGCTTCTGGCCCACGGTGGCGGCGTTCTCGGCAGTGACGCCTGCAAAATCCTTCTCGGTCAGGCCCGCCGTCATTGCGGATACTTCCGCCAGAACGCGGGCTGCTTCGGCCCAGAGGGAGCGGTCGAGGCGTCCCAGAGCCGCGCAGACGATGCCCACCGAAAAGACCGCGCCCTTGTGGGTGTTGACGCCGCCGGTGGCGTCCAGCATCTCGCCCTCGGCCTCACAACCCAGAGGCCGCAGGGCCGCGAACGTCTCGGGCGCGGGCTGTTCCGCCGTCTCGCGGCCCGTCCGGGCGCAGTCTTCAAAATAGGGGTAGAGCGCCGCGGCGCTGTCCATGAAGGTGAAGACGTCCATGTCTTTATGGCTTCCGCTGTTGCGCCGGTCCACAAGGCCGGGCTTCGGGGTGGTGGTCACTTCGTAGAGCAGGGCGCGGACGGCCAGACGGGCCGCGTCGGCAATGTCCTGCGCGTCCCGGGCCTCGGTCAATATCTCCGTCGTCTTTTCCTGCAGTTCGGCCACGGTATGGATGCGGCGGCTGCTGCACACCTTAGCAGGCCCGCCGCAGATGAGACAGCGGCGGCCTTCGAGGTTTAGCTCTTCTCTGTCCACTTTGAGGCCGTCCGGACGGATGACGTCCATGTCGAACAGCCGCCCCAGCGGGGTGGCGTCCTCGATGTCGGTGGTGAATTTCTTGATGGTCAGCGGGTCGGCGTCCAGCACATAGAACGCCTCGCAGCCGGTCACTTCCCGGACGGCGTCCTGATGCAGCGGCGTCAGCTTTGCCCGCAGAAACTGCTGGCGCAGCAGCTGACGCCCCCGCGCAAAGCCCCGCCGGATGAGGGGCGAATCCTTTATCGGGCCGCAGATATTCATGGTAAAGCAGATGAGCGGCTTGTGGTACTGGGCCAACAGCTCCTGCTGATGCTGCACCCGACGCTCCCGTGCATCCAGCATCTGGACCAGCGAAACAGTCGTTTCCATGTTTTTCTCCTCTCAGCGGTGCTTTTTGAGCATGTCCATAAAGAGCTGCACCTGCGGCAGGGCGGCTGCGTCTCTCTGGCAGAAAATATAGGTGCGCCGGACGAAGGGCTCGCCGTTCTCGAAGGTACAGGGCTTGACATAGCCCTTGAAGTTATCCAGCGCCACTTCCGGCATCAGCGCCCAGCCAAGGCCCCGCTCCACCATCTCGCGGCAGACCATGATGTTATCCACCACAAAATTACCCGCATCGTTGGTCACGCCGTTCTCGTAGCGCCAACGGGCCATCTGGGCGCTGATGGTGGCGTCGCTGCTGTGGTCGATATAAAGGTAATCGGAGATGGGCCTGTCCTTGTTCTCCTCGCTGCAGATGAAGCAGATATTCTCCTGCGAGAGCAGGAACTGGGTACCGTCCCACGGATACTCGCCCCGCAGCACTGCCACGTCCAGCGAGGAATCCAGCATCTGCTGGTAGATGTTCCGGCTGTGGCCGGTGGCGATGTCGAGGCGTACCTTCGGGTAGGCTTTATGGTACTCGGTCAGCACCTCGGGCAGGCGGTAGTAGGAGAAGTTCACCGAGATGCCTGCTCGCAGGGTGCCGCAGGCTTCGCCCTGAATGGAAGCCAGCTGGCGGCGCATCTTTTCCATCTCGCGGGCGGCGGCGGCGCTGTGGAGCAGCACCTGTTCGCCGGCCGGCGTGAAGCGGATGCCCTGCCGCGAGCGCAGGACGATCTCCACCCCCAGCTCCTGTTCCAGCGCCTTGATGCGCTTGGACAATGCCGACTGGGTCATGTACAGTTTGTCCGCTGCGTGGGTGATGTTGCGCGTCTCGTCCAGCGCGTGCAGCAGCTCGTAATCTTTTTCGTCCATCGTAGCTCTCCCCCTATTGCCCTTTATTTTTCTTATCATTCCTGTTTGCGCTTCATCGCGGCGCTTTTTCTCTGATTTCATATCTGTTATTCATAATACAACAGATTTCAGTAAATGAAAAGGGGGATATTCGCCTTGATTTTCCCGAAAGTCCATTCCCAGATGGAATAACTCAGCACTTTTCTTGCGGCTTTCTTAACCCTGCCTTAATTCCATCTTAATGCGGTGTTGTTGTACACAACATCTTCATTTTTTCTCTGCTGATGGGCGGTCTTCCTCCCGCAGTACAGCAAACGCAGTTCTCTTTTCATTTTTGCCTGAAAAATCAGTAAAAGTCCAGTTTATTGGACATTATTTGTATTATTATAAAAACATGAAAATACTCATTTCTTTCTTCTTTGGCACATTGCAGATTTTTCCGTCTGCTTTTTGTGCAAAGTCCCAGAATTTTTCGTCGAAAAGCGCGTTTTGTTGACAGCCGCTTTTTGAAAAGCGTATCCTTATTGCAAACCAGAGTCAGGAGGTCATTTTATGGAGCACTCCACACGTCTTGCCCACATCAGCGAGGACGGCACCCGCACCCAGACCATCTACGACCATCTCGCCGGCACTGCCAGGCTGGCCGGTTCCTTCGCAGCCCCCTTCGGGGCACAGAGTGAGGCCGAATTTGCCGCGTGGCTCCACGACGTCGGCAAATACAGCGACGCCTTCCAGCTGCGGCTCAAAGGCGGCCCCAAGGTGGACCACTCCACCGCCGGGGCGCAGGAGGCCTGGGTTCGCCAACATCTCCACACTGCCTTTGCCGTGGCCGGACACCACAGCGGCCTGCCCGACGGCGGGAGCCCCGCCGATGACCCGGGCGACGCCACCCTGTTTGGTCGGAGCAAGAAGCCGGTAGCCCCCTACGACGGCTGGCAGGAAGTAACGCTCCCCGCCTCGACGCCGCCCGCGTGGGCCTGCGCCGACCCGCTGAGCCTCGCGTTCTTTACCCGGATGCTCTACTCCTGCCTCGTGGACGCCGACTTCATCGACACCGAGACCTTCATGGACGGCAAGGCCGCACCCCGGGGCAGCGGCACGGACATCGCCGCGCTGCGGGACATCGTCTCGGCACAGGCGCAGCGCTATCTCAGTGCCGAATCGCCCTCGCCCGTCAGCGTCCAGCGCAACACCGTCCTCCGCGCCTGCCTCGAGAAAGGCGCGCACGGCCCACAGGGGCTCTACACCCTCACCGTACCCACCGGCGGCGGCAAGACCTTTGCCTCCCTCGCCTTTGCGCTGGAGCACGCCGCCGCCCAGAAGATGAAGCGGGTCATCTACGTCATCCCTTATATGTCCATCATCGACCAGACCGCCGCCGTCTTCTCGGGCCTGCTGGGCGCAGAAAATGTTCTGGCCGACTTCTCCAACGCCGAGTACAAGACTGTTGAGCAGGACGACCTGACCCCCGCCCAGTACCGCCAGATGCTGGCCAGCGAAAACTGGGACGCCCCCGTCGTGGTGACGACGGCGGTGCAGTTCTTCGAGTCGCTCTACGCCAACCGCAGCAGCCGCTGCCGCAAGCTCCACAACATCGCCGACAGCGTCATCATCTTCGACGAGGCGCAGACCCTCCCGGGCGACTACCTTGCCCCCTGCGTCAGTGCCATCGCCCAGCTCATCCAGCATTACCACTCCACGGCCGTCCTCTGCACGGCCACCCAGCCTGCCCTTGAGCCGCTGTTCCGGCGCTTTGCGCCTGAGCTCCACCCGCAGGAGATCACACCCGACGCGGCCCGCCTCTACGAAGTGCTCCGGCGCACCACACTGCAAGACCTCGGCACCCTGCCGCAGGAGGAGTTCGCCTCCCGGCTGGCAAATCAACCGCAGGTGCTCTGCGTGGTCAACCGCCGCAAGACGGCCCAGCAGCTCTATGAGTCCCTGCCCGCCGAGGGCAGCTACTGCCTGACCACCCTGCTCTGCGCCGCCGACCGCCGCCGTCAGCTGGACGCCATCCGCCAGCGACTGAAAGAAGGTCTGCCCTGCCGGGTGGTGTCCACCTCTCTCATTGAGGCGGGCGTGGACGTGGATTTTCCCGTCGCTTACCGCGAGCAGTGCGGTCTTGACTCGCTCTTACAGACTGCCGGGCGCTGCAACCGCGAGGGGCGGCGGGGCGCAGAGGAAAGCATCGTCTACCGGTTCCGGCTGGACGAGTGTTCCACGCCCCAGATGCTCAGGCAGAACGTCAGCGCGCTGGACTACACCGCCCGGCATCAGGACACACTGGACACGCCCCGGGCCATTCAGCTCTACTTCAAAGAGCTCTCCGAACTGCGCGGCCCCGACGCCGTGGACAAGCACGGCATTCTGGATGCCTTTCTCCGGGGCATCCGGGGCTGCCAGCTCCCCTTTGCACAGGTGGCGGAGGAATTCCGCCTCATCGAGAACGCTGCCCGCACGGTCTATCTGCCCGTCGGCGAGGGCGCAGCCCTCTGTGAACAGCTGCGCAGCGGTCATGTTACCCGGACGCTGCTGCGGAAGCTGGGCGTTTACAGTGTCTCCTGCTATAAGGACCAGTTCGACAAGCTTGACGCCGCCGGGGCGCTGGAACTGCGGCCCGATGGTTCCGCCATCCTCACCGACACCAGCTGCTACAGCGAAAAGACCGGCCTTGCCATGGATGTGGAGACCGGCATCGGCCTTTACTTCTAAAAGAAAGAGGTGGTTTCAATGACCGATATTCATCTTAGTCTGAAAATTCAACTTCACCCGGAAAGGAGGCGATGCTGATGTCCATGCTCATTGAAGTATGGGGCGACTATGCCTGTTTCACTCGTCCGGAAATGAAGACCGAGCGTGTGAGCTACGACATGCCCACCCCGTCCGCTGCGCGGGGCCTTGTGGAGGCCATCTACTGGCACCCCGGGCTGCGTTATACGGTTGACCGCATCTATCTTCTCAAGCCCTTCGGCCTTGACCCCGAGGACGAAGCGTCCACCGAGGAGTACACCCAGCGGCCCATCCGGTTCACCAACATCCGGCGCAACGAGGTCAAGTCCACCCTGCTGTCCTCCGCCGCCCTCAGTGCGGCCAAAGGCGGCACGCCGCCGGTGCTCTACACCTCGGAGGACATCCAGCAGCGGGCCGCGATGGTCCTGCAGGACGTCCACTACGTCATCGAGTGTCACTTTGATTTGACAGACAAGGCCGCCCCCAGCGACAATCCCGGCAAGTTCCAGGACATCCTGCGCCGACGCCTGCGCAAAGGTCAGTGCTATCACCAGCCCTGTTTCGGGTGCCGGGAGTTCCCGGCCAACTTCCGGGAATGGCCGGGCGGCAGCATTCCGGCGCTGAAGGTCACGCAGGACCTCGGCTTCATGCTCCACAGCCTCGATTACTCTGATTCGGCCAACATCCGCAGCCAGTTCTTCCGCGCAAAACTGGTGGACGGTGTGATGGAATGCCGGGACGTGGAGGTGTTCACATGATACTCCAAGCACTCACCGCCTATTATGAGCAGCTTCTGGCTCAGGGCAAGGTGGAGGCCCCCGGCTGGGACAGCCGCTTCAAAGTCAGCTATGAACTGCGCCTCGGCCCCGACGGCCAGCTCCTCGCCCTCAACGACCTGCGGCAGGAAGTCCCCAAGGGCAAAAAGACCGTCATCGCCCCCCGTGATCTCCCTGTCCCCCACCGGGTCAAGCGTGCCTCCGGCGTCGCCGCGAATTTTTTGTGCGACAATACGTCCTATCTGCTGGGCGCAGACGAAAAGGGCAAGCCCGAGCGTTCCCGCCAGTGCTTCGAAGCCTGTGCCGCCCTTCACCACAAGGTTCTCGACGGCGTGGACTCCCCTGCCGCCAAAGCCATCCTCGCCTTTTTTGACAGCTGGGAGCCAGATACAGCCCCCACCCACCCGCTGCTGGCAGAGCAGTGGGCTGACCTGAACAACAACGCGAACCTTGTGTTCGGCTACGAATCCCCCGACGGCGCCCACTGGCTGGCCACCACAGATGACGCCATCCGGGCCGCATGGCAGTCCGCCTTTGACACCTCCGATGCCGACGCCGAGACGGCCCGCTGCCTCATCACCGGCAAAGAGGCCGGCATCGCCCGCATCCACCCCGCCATCAAAGGTGTGATGGGCGCACAGGCCGCCGGTGCGGCACTGGTCTCCTTCAACGCGCCCGCTTTCTGCTCCTATGGCCATGAGCAGGGTGCCAACGCCCCTGTCAGCGAGTACGCGGCTTTCGCCTATACCACGGCCCTCAATCTGCTGCTGGCTGACCGGAATTGCTGTCAGCGCATCGGCGACACCACCATCGTCTGCTGGGCCGAAAACGCCGCTCCCGCCTACTCAAACGCCATGTTGATGTTTTTCTGCGGCGGTGCCGAGGCGCGCGGCGTCTCGGAAAGCGACCTTGCCGCCGCACTGAAAGCCCTTTCTCAGGGACGCCCCGTCTCCTTCCTCGATGACAAGCTGGACCCGAACCAGAACTTCTATGTGCTGGGCATCTCGCCCAACGCGGCCCGGCTCTCCGTCCGGTTCTTCCTGCGCAACAGCTTCGGACAGTTTGCCAAAAATCTGCAGGACCACGTCGACCGGCTCAGCATCACCCGCCCCGCCTTCGACAAGCGGGAAAACCTGTCGGTCTGGGCGCTGGCGCAGGAGACGGTCAACCAGAAATCCCGGGACAAAAATCCATCGCCCCAGCTGGTGGGCGATCTGCTCCGGGCCATCCTCACCGGCGGACCCTATCCCGCCACCCTGCTCAATGGCGTGACTCTGCGCATCCGGGCCGAACGGGAAGTCACCCGGGGCCGCGCCGCCATCCTGAAAGCCTATTATCTCCGCAACTACCCCACCGAGCTCAACAAGGAGGTATTTACCGTGAGCCTGAACGAAAGCAGCAATGTCCCCTATGTTCTGGGGCGTCTCTTCTCTGTGCTGGAGACGATCCAGAGCATCGCCAATCCCGGCATCAACGCCACCATCAAAGACCGGTACTTCAACTCGGCCTGTGCCACCCCGGCAACGGCCTTCCCTACGCTGGTCAAGCTGGCTCAGAAGCATCTGCAGAAGATGAGCACCCCCAACGAGGTGCATTTCAGCAAACAGCTCACCGAGCTGATGGCCCAGCTGCCCGAGACAGGCTTCCCGGCGCGGCTCAGCCTGCCGGAGCAGGGTGTCTTTGAGATCGGCTACTACCACCAGACCCAGAAACGCTACGCCAAAAAGAATGAGGAGGAATAAACCATGTCTGAGCCCATCAAGAACCGCTATGATTTCGTCATCCTGTTCGACGTCGAGAACGGCAACCCCAACGGCGACCCCGACGCAGGCAATATGCCCCGTATCGACCCCGAGACGGGCTACGGTCTGGTGACCGACGTCTGCCTCAAGCGGAAGATCCGCAACTATGTCGAGACCCTGAAAGAGGACGAAAAAGGCTATCGTATCTACATCAAGGACGGCGTTCCCCTCAACCGCAGCGATGCCGAGGCCATCAGCACGCTGGGCATCGACCCCGACCTGAAAGCTGCCAAAAAAGCCGACCCCGACATCGATGCCAAGCTGCGGGACTATATGTGTGAGAACTACTTCGACATCCGCACCTTCGGTGCCGTCATGACCACCTTCGTCAAGGGTGCGCTGAACTGCGGTCAGGTGCGCGGCCCCGTCCAGCTGAGCTTTGCCCGCTCGGTGGATCCCATCGTCCCGCAGGAAGTCACCATCACCCGCGTGGCCATCACTACCGAGGCCGATGCCGAGAAGAAGGGTACTGAGATGGGCCGCAAGCACATCGTGCCTTACGCCCTCTACCGCGCCGAGGGCTATGTCTCGGCCAACCTCGCCCGGAAGACCACCGGCTTCTCCGAGGATGATTTGAAACTTCTGTGGACTGCCATTCTGAATATGTTCGAGAACGACCACAGCGCTGCCCGGGGCAAGATGGCCGTGCGGGAGCTCATCGTGTTCAAGCACGATTCTGAGCTGGGCAATGCCCCGGCCTATAAGCTCTTCGACTCCGTCGCCGTCCAGCGCAAGCCCGATGTGGACGCCGCCCGCAGCTACCGCGACTACACCGTCACGGTGGCAGACACTCTGCCGGAAGGAGTCACCTGCGAGAGGCTGTCCTGATGGGCGGCGCAGACGACTGGCTGCCCCTGTCGGGCATCCAGCACTTCTGCTTCTGCCGCCGCCAGTGGGCGCTCATCCATCTGGAACAGCAGTGGGCGGAGAACCGCCGCACCGTCGAAGGCCAGCTCGACCACGCCCGCTGCCATGACGCAGACCAGACCGAACGGCGCGGCGGCCTGCTCATCACCCGAGGGATGCAGGTGGTCAGCCGTCGGCTTGGCCTGAGCGGAAACTGCGATGTCGTCGAGTTCCGGGCCGACCCGGAGGGCATCCCCCTGCAAAGCACGGAAGGGCTTTGGAAGCCCATGCCTGTCGAGTACAAGCATGGCCGCGCCAAGGCCAGCGACGCTGATCGGCTGCAGCTCTGCGCACAGGCCATGGCGCTGGAAGAGATGCTGGTGTGCAGCATCCCGGAGGGTGCGCTCTTCTACGAAGAGACGCGGCGGCGGGAGGTCGTGCCGCTGACCGAAGAACTGCGCCAGGCCACCCAGAAGATGGCCGATGAGATGCACGCCTATTTTGCCCGGGGCTATACCCCCAAGTCAAAGCCCGGCACTCACTGCAACGCCTGCTCCCTCAAAGAGCTCTGCCTCCCCGTGCTGTATCAGCGTGCCGACCCGAAAGCCTATCTCCGCGCCCATCTGGACGAGATGCAGGAGGCCGCGCCATGAGAAAGTTTTTGAACACGCTCTACGTCCTCAACAAGGACGCCTACCTTTCCCTCGAGGGGGAGAACATCGTCCTGCTCTGCAACAAGGCTGAAATTGGCCGGGTCCCGCTCCACACGCTGGAAGGCATCGTCTGCTTCAGCTATCCCGGCGCAAGCCCTGCCTTGATGGGTAAATGCGCCAGCCTCGGGGTCGATTTGAGCTTTTTCAGCCCGCAGGGCCGCTTTCTGGCCCGGGCCGTAGGCGAAGAGCGGGGCAACGTCCTGCTGCGGCAGGCCCAGTACCGCATCGCAGACAGCGAGGCAGAGAGCTGTCTCTATGCGCGCAATTTCATCCTGGGCAAAGTCTATAACGCCCGCTGGGTGCTGGAACGGGCCACCCGCGACCACCCCCAGCGGGTGCCGGTGGAACAGCTCAAGCGCACCAGCGCCCAGCTGGCGGCGGCGCTGCCCCTCATCGAGCAGTGTGACGACCTCGACCAGCTTCGCGGTCTGGAGGGCGAGGCGGCACAGCGGTATTTCGACTGCTTTGATTCACTCATCCTGCAGCAGCACGATGATTTTGCCTTCACCGGTCGGAGCCGCCGCCCGCCGCTGGACAATACCAATGCCCTGCTCTCTTTCGCTTATTCGCTTCTGGCCTCCGACTGCACGGCGGCTCTTCAGAGTGTGGGCCTCGACCCCTACGTCGGCTTTCTCCACCGCGCCCGGCCCGGGCGCAGGAGCCTCGCCCTCGACCTCATGGAAGAGCTGCGTGCAGTTTATGCCGACCGCTTCGTGCTCTCCTGCATCAACCAGAAAATCATGACGCCGAAGCATTTCCAGAAGCAGGAGAACGGGGCCGTCCTTCTCACCGATGAGGGCCGCCGCGCCTTTCTGGGCGGGTGGCAGACCCGCAAGCAGGAGACTATCACCCACCCGTTCCTGAACGAAAAGCTTCCGTGGGGCCTCGTGCCTTATGTGCAGGCTCTGCTTCTGGCCCGCACCCTGCGGGGCGATATGGAGCTTTACCCGCCATTTTTCTGGAAGTGAGGGATGTGTATGCTGGTCCTTATCACCTACGACGTCAATACCGAAACTCCTGCCGGGCGCAAACGTCTGCGCAAAGTCGCCAAGCGCTGTGTGGACCACGGCCAGCGGGTGCAGAACTCCGTGTTCGAGTGTCTGCTGGATGCCGCGCAGTATGCCGTTCTCAAGGCGGAGCTGACGTCTCTCATCGACCCTGCGCTGGACAGTCTGCGCTTCTACCAGCTGGGCAACAGCTATAAGAGCAAGGTGGAGCATATCGGCGTTCATCCGCCCTTCGAGCAGGACGGCCTGCTGTTGTTCTGAGTTTCCCACCCCGGTGCGAAGGGCGAGTTCTCAGTATTTTTCCGGCACCTTCGCACCGGATTTTTGTGTCATTTTGCATGATTTGGATAGCTCTTTGACCCGTTGTAAATCAAGGCTCTTCTAAATTCGTGCAGAATGTTGTATAATTTGTTTGAAAATAGAGATTTTGTCTCTGTTTTTGCTGTCGCCCTCCTCGCAGAGGGCGTGGATAGAAATTTTGTCCTCATCAATCTGCTTGCGAAGCGTTAAGGTCGCCCTCCTCGCAGAGGGCGTGGATAGAAATAAAAGAAAAACAGCCTGACTCTCAAAATGAGAATCGTCGCCCTCCTCGCAGAGGGCGTGGATAGAAATTCCAAACTCTCCGGCAGCCATCTTGCTGCGAATCGTCGCCCTCCTCGCAGAGGGCGTGGATAGAAATCTTGGCTTAGCTGGTTTGCTAGTGCTGCAATGCGTCGCCCTCCTCGCAGAGGGCGTGGATAGAAATATCTCACCTTTTACCGTCAGCTCAGTGCAGGCCAGGTCGCCCTCCTCGCAGAGGGCGTGGATAGAAATATTGTTTTCCCCGGCGGGTCCCCATTTGATGTTTGTCGCCCTCCTCGCAGAGGGCGTGGATAGAAATCTCGGAATCCACTTTGCAACCGCTCATGTAGACCGGTCGCCCTCCTCGCAGAGGGCGTGGATAGAAATTGTCTAGTCCTGCGCCAAAACGAACAAGGTTTAGTCGCCCTCCTCGCAGAGGGCGTGGATAGAAATTGACCATGCCTGTTCAGCCCGCAAACACCAACGGGTCGCCCTCCTCGCAGAGGGCGTGGATAGAAATCGGACTGGCTTTATCAAGAGATGTGCCAGACTCGGTCGCCCTCCTCGCAGAGGGCGTGGATAGAAATTGCAAATGCTATTCTGTCATTTCTACGAATAAATGGTCGCCCTCCTCGCAGAGGGCGTGGATAGAAATTTGCCAAATCATAGCATAGGCTCGCATTGGCAGGTCGCCCTCCTCGCAGAGGGCGTGGATAGAAATTCAGCGTTTTGGGGAATGTAATCGAAGCGACCGGGTCGCCCTCCTCGCAGAGGGCGTGGATAGAAATTATGTCGATGAAGTGCTGCCGGGTGATACCTTCGTCGCCCTCCTCGCAGAGGGCGTGGATAGAAATACGGTCAATGCACTCCCTATGAGGGCATATGCGAGTCGCCCTCCTCGCAGAGGGCGTGGATAGAAATTGAAACAGCCATTTTATCACCTCTCTTGTTTATTTTGTCGCCCTCCTCGCAGAGGGCGTGGATAGAAATACCGACGACAAAGTTGTTGACGCTCTGTTTTGCCGTCGCCCTCCTCGCAGAGGGCGTGGATAGAAATATCCAGATATACCGGAATCAGGTCGCCCGTGTTAAGTCGCCCTCCTCGCAGAGGGCGTGGATAGAAATGAGACATACAGCAGTATGGTGCTGGTAATCCTAATGTCGCCCTCCTCGCAGAGGGCGTGGATAGAAATCGTTTGCCGCCGCCCACGCCTCAAAGCTGTTATAGTCGCCCTCCTCGCAGAGGGCGTGGATAGAAATCTCCGCCCGGCGGTGGAAGATCACATTGACGAGGTCGCCCTCCTCGCAGAGGGCGTGGATAGAAATGCATCTTTGACTACAAGGAACGCACCACGGCGGCGTCGCCCTCCTCGCAGAGGGCGTGGATAGAAATCCACTCGCCCGCACGGCTATACTCGCCGCCCTCGCGTCGCCCTCCTCGCAGAGGGCGTGGATAGAAATCATCATGCTCATTTTGTTCTTATCCATGCTGTACGTCGCCCTCCTCGCAGAGGGCGTGGATAGAAATTCCACCTGTTCCAGCGCATACGCCACCACGTTGGGTCGCCCTCCTCGCAGAGGGCGTGGATAGAAATTTCGAGAGGCCGGGTGGATTTGTTGATGTTATTGTCGCCCTCCTCGCAGAGGGCGTGGATAGAAATCGTTTGAATTAGCATTAATTTTTGCTGTTTTTGGGTCGCCCTCCTCGCAGAGGGCGTGGATAGAAATATACGCCCCGCCGTGCTTGCGCTTGAGTTCGGAGGTCGCCCTCCTCGCAGAGGGCGTGGATAGAAATCCTGCCTCCTACGAGCCTGCGGGCCTTTAAGGACTGTCGCCCTCCTCGCAGAGGGCGTGGATAGAAATTCTCATGTTCTTCGGGCTGACGTTGACAGCCTTGGTCGTCGCCCTCCTCGCAGAGGGCGTGGATAGAAATAGCTGCTTGCAGGTTGAAAGCAGCAAGCCCGCCCCGTCGCCCTCCTCGCAGAGGGCGTGGATAGAAATCTCCGGCATCTTGGAAATTACCACGTTCTCCGGGTCGCCCTCCTCGCAGAGGGCGTGGATAGAAATATTGTCCACAATGCCGCCGACTACAACAACGCCGAGTCGCCCTCCTCGCAGAGGGCGTGGATAGAAATAACAACACCCTCGGGAACATCGGCCCGATCTACGTCGCCCTCCTCGCAGAGGGCGTGGATAGAAATCACCTGAGCACGCTGGCCGTGGTCGAGCTCATGCGTCGCCCTCCTCGCAGAGGGCGTGGATAGAAATATCTCGTCGGCATCCTCGATGGCAGCTTTCGCCCGTCGCCCTCCTCGCAGAGGGCGTGGATAGAAATATATAATTACAGCCGGGTGCGGATACACTCGGCTGTCGCCCTCCTCGCAGAGGGCGTGGATAGAAATACCAAGGAGCTGTATATGAGCAAGGCCGAAATCGTCGCCCTCCTCGCAGAGGGCGTGGATAGAAATACATCAACGATGTGGCCCAAATCAATGGAGCATCCGTCGCCCTCCTCGCGGAGGGCGTGGATAGAAATTTCCCGATTGCAGAGCAAAGAGAAAGCCAAGGAAGGTCGCCCTCCTCGCGGAGGGCGTGGATAGAAATATGCAGACCCGCACAATGAGGGCATTTGTGGGCAGTCGCCCTCCTCGCGGAGGGCGTGGATAGAAATCTAGGACAAAGCCAGCAAGCGCAAGGAATGCAAAGTCGCCCTCCTCGCGGAGGGCGTGGATAGAAATAGCCTTTGTCTTGCTGTAGTTTGCTACTGTGCCGGAGTCGCCCTCCTCGCGGAGGGCGTGGATAGAAATCGTATGTCTTTTTGGTTACGTATCCTGCCACATAAGGTCGCCCTCCTCGCGGAGGGCGTGGATAGAAATCCAATCGACTGCTCTGGGAGCACTGGAAAGAATTGTCGCCCTCCTCGCGGAGGGCGTGGATAGAAATTTGCCATGCTCTGTTTGCTGCTGCCTCTGCCGAGGTCGCCCTCCTCGCGGAGGGCGTGGATAGAAATCTCGTAATACTTTTGAACTTGGAATGCCTGTCGCGTCGCCCTCCTCGCGGAGGGCGTGGATAGAAATGATTGTGTAGACGTTTTGTCCACCGATTGTATCGTGTCGCCCTCCTCGCGGAGGGCGTGGATAGAAATCCAGTCAGGAACGGGGCCATGCAGATGCCCTGCGGTCGCCCTCCTCGCGGAGGGCGTGGATAGAAATCTTAAAATGCCCGGCAGCGCGACCAAACTTTATAGTCGCCCTCCTCGCGGAGGGCGTGGATAGAAATTTCCCGGGCGGCCTCTGCGGCCTTCTCTGCCCGCGTCGCCCTCCTCGCGGAGGGCGTGGATAGAAATAACCACAATCGGGATTCGGTCATCGGCAGGATCATCGTCGCCCTCCTCGCGGAGGGCGTGGATAGAAATTTCCAGCACAAATGGGTCAAGGACCCGAAGCCGTGGTCGCCCTCCTCGCGGAGGGCGTGGATAGAAATCCATGTCAGAACTCGGACTTGCGCCGGTCAGCCGGGTCGCCCTCCTCGCGGAGGGCGTGGATAGAAATTACGAGGTGAGCGGAAAGCTAACGCAAGGGACCTGGTCGCCCTCCTCGCGGAGGGCGTGGATAGAAATGTTTCGAGGGAGTATTCCTCCCACCGGTCGAGCAGGTCGCCCTCCTCGCGGAGGGCGTGGATAGAAATCTGCACATTCGCCGCCGAAATGCCGGACTTGCTGGTCGCCCTCCTCGCGGAGGGCGTGGATAGAAATGTGATCCAGGCAAGCGTCTTTTCGGGGATGCCCTCGTCGCCCTCCTCGCGGAGGGCGTGGATAGAAATTTGTACGGCTGCACGCGGATCACGTCAAGTTTTGGTCGCCCTCCTCGCGGAGGGCGTGGATAGAAATTCTCCCTGTCATTGCCGCCGCCAGACTAGAGCAGTTGTCGCCCTCCTCGCGGAGGGCGTGGATAGAAATTGCACTATCTGGATACGAACGGCCAGAAGTACAAGTCGCCCTCCTCGCGGAGGGCGTGGATAGAAATCCGGCGAGGAAGCTCCGCGCCCGGCAGCACCGCGCGTCGCCCTCCTCGCGGAGGGCGTGGATAGAAATCCATTCGGCCCGGTCGCGGATCAAGATTGTACAAGGTCGCCCTCCTCGCGGAGGGCGTGGATAGAAATCCGGCTACGGCAGCTATGGTGACTGCGCCGGACGTCGCCCTCCTCGCGGAGGGCGTGGATAGAAATAGGTTTTGCTGCAAGGCAAGAGGTCGCCCTCCTCGCGGAGGGCGTGGATAGAAATACATTGGTAAAGAAAGTGTCGCGGAAAAAGGTATGGTCGCCCTCCTCGCGGAGGGCGTGGATAGAAATCTGTCCGCTGTTTCATCAAGGCGAATTTGCAGAGGTCGCCCTCCTCGCGGAGGGCGTGGATAGAAATTCATAATCATCGTCGTAACCCACTGCGGCAGTTGTCGCCCTCCTCGCGGAGGGCGTGGATAGAAATACGCCGTCAATGTAAACGTTGAAGCTGTTGACGGTCGCCCTCCTCGCGGAGGGCGTGGATAGAAATCGTCTGCCTTGTGCCATGTCCGAAGTAGAAAGTTGTCGCCCTCCTCGCGGAGGGCGTGGATAGAAATATCGGTCAACGTCAGCTCCGCGGGGAGTCAATAAGTCGCCCTCCTCGCGGAGGGCGTGGATAGAAATATCGGTCAACGTCAGCTCCGCGGGGAGTCAATAAAGTCGCCCTCCTCGCGGAGGGCGTGGATAGAAATTGGGCAATGTGTACAATGTCACCGATGCTTTCAGTCGCCCTCCTCGCGGAGGGCGTGGATAGAAATAACGCGGTTTTTTGAGGGTAGACCAACGATATGTGTCGCCCTCCTCGCGGAGGGCGTGGATAGAAATGTTTCTGGTCTTGCGCTCCGTCAGTACCAGCAGCGTCGCCCTCCTCGCGGAGGGCGTGGATAGAAATAATTTGTTGCCGTACCGCTGCCACGCCTACCGGGTCGCCCTCCTCGCGGAGGGCGTGGATAGAAATCGGGATGCTGGTGACGCTGGTCCGTTCAGCGGACAGTCGCCCTCCTCGCGGAGGGCGTGGATAGAAATCAGTACAAGAGTAACACAGAAATGAAAAGAAGTCGTCGCCCTCCTCGCGGAGGGCGTGGATAGAAATCTGATTTTGTAAACTCATAAGTTGTGTTGGTTTGAGTCGCCCTCCTCGCGGAGGGCGTGGATAGAAATTTATGGTGGAACCGTTAATATTACGTTTTGCTGAGGTCGCCCTCCTCGCGGAGGGCGTGGATAGAAATCTTGAAGGGCTCGGCATGGAGTTCTTACGCATTCGTCGCCCTCCTCGCGGAGGGCGTGGATAGAAATAAAACGGACGCTCTCTGATGGCCGCCGATAATGGGTCGCCTTCCTCACGGAGGGCGCAGGTAGAAATCGACACAAAAATATGGTAAACTCTTATTAAGTTATTGCCATGCGCTCTCTAAGGAACCGAGTATTTTGACCTACAATTCCGTCTCTTAAAGACGTTGTTTGAAATCAGTTTGTGTTCCCCGGTGCATTCTTCGACTTGAAGTCGCTCCTATTTGAGGGGTGTGGATAGAATAACATAATAATCATATCGCGGTTCTCAAAGGCGTAACCAAGTCGTCCTCTTCACCGAGGACGTAGATAGAAATTGTCACAACCACGCCGGTCTTTTCAGCATCAAGGTTGCCCTCCCCGCAAAGGGTACGGATAGAAATCAGTTTCCACCTCGAATCGGGCATCGCCACAATTTTTCCAAAAAGGAGTTTTCCATGCATACCGTTCCCCTTACCCATCAGCTCGTCACCATCCAGGACGACTTTGACCTCGACAAGATCATCGAAAGCGGTCAGTGCTTCCGGCCACAGAAACTGGCCGACGGGCGCTACCGTTTTCTTTCCGGCGGCGCACTCCTTTATCTGACTCCGCTGGGCGCTGGGCAATACGACGCTGCATGGTATGGCTCAGATTGGGAGTGCTGGGCCAACTACTTTGATTTGGGCCGGAACTATGCCGCGCTGCGGTGCAGCTTGGCGGGACAGAGCAACTATCTGGACAAATCGCTCGATTTCGGGCAGGGCATCCGAATCCTGCATCAGGATCCATGGGAAATGCTCATCACCTTTCTTATCTCCCAGCGCAAAAGCATTCCGGCCATCCGCACCGCCGTAGAACGCCTTGCCCGGTGCTGCGGCGAACCGCTCAGTGCCGAAGGCGATGAAGTCTTCCTCTTCCCCACCCCGCAGCAGCTCTGCGGCCTCTCTGGGGCGCAGCTGATGGGCTGTAGTCTGGGCTACCGCACCCGTTACATCCAGAACGCTGCCGCACAGGCTTCCAGCGGCACACTCGACCTCGGTGCTCTGGCGGCGCTGCCCGACGACGCGCTCTTTTCCCGCCTCCTCGAGCTGGACGGCGTCGGCAAAAAGGTAGCAAACTGCGTCTGCCTCTTTGGCTATGGCCGTACCGCGATGGCTCCCATTGATGTCTGGATACAGCGACTCATTGATGAGGATTTCGGCGGCCGCGACCCTTTTCCTTCCTATGGTCAGCAGGCTGGCATCGTACAGCAGTACCTGTTCTACTACAAGCGCAGCACCCGCCGCAGCGTCGCTCACAAAAAATAAAAAAGTTATTGACAACTCTCCTTTTGGCTGGTATAATAATATGCGTCGTCAGGAATGACACGTCAGCTATGGGGGATTAGCTCAGCTGGGAGAGCGCTTGCATGGCATGCAAGAGGTCAGCGGTTCGATCCCGCTATTCTCCACCAAAAAAGCACTGTACTTCGCATGAAGTACGGTGTTTTTCTTTTTTCGAGGCCAAATTTTTGGGGATGCATTGAGTTGCCTGCATGTCTTTTGGGCTTTTGCGGAAAACCGGGATGTTCCCTCAGATAAGCGGGTCTGCCTCATAACAAAAGAGACCGCGGTACAGCAAGCTGCTGCACAGCGGTCTCTTCTTCTTTTTTAGCTCCGCGGGATGGCCATTCGTCGCTCTGCTTTCTTTACGAGCCATGCTCCCGCCCATCCACAGGCAGCTCCCAAAATGACACCACCCAGAATATCCGTCGGGTAATGGACACAGAGGTACATCCGCGAGAATGCGATGAGAACACCTACCGGCAGAGCCGCCATCGCCCACTGCTTTTTCCCGGCCAGCCAGAGGGCTGTCACCGAGGCGAAGGACGCCGCCGTATGGCCCGAAGGGAAGGAGAAATCGTCCGGGTGCGGGATAAGCAGCTGTACCTCCGTGAGGATGTCGCATGGACGGACGCGGGCCACCAGCGGCTTGAGAAGAAGATTGCAGAGGACAGCGTCGATGAGGAGCGCCGCTGCCAGCACGCAGCCGACCCGCCGCGTTTTGCGGAACACCAGCAGCAGCGCTGTCAGCGTCACCCAGAGAATACCGGAGTCTCCCAGACGGGTAATAAAACCCATGCTTCCATCCAGCATGGGGCTGTGCAGGGATTGCAGGGCGGTCAGGAAGGTGAGTTCGGCGTTCATAAAGCTTCCTCTTTCTCGTTTCGTTGTGTACAGGATACCAGAAGTTTATGAACAGAAAAGCACAAAGTCTTAAACAGTAGTTAAAACAGTCAGCCCCGCCGCTGAGTTTTGCAGCATTTCAGTTCCCGGCGTTCCTGATCGATAAGGGAAAAATCAAAAAGAAAAGCCGACTGAGAATACCTCTCGGTCAGCTTTTTCTATGCCGGTGGTGGGGGTCGAACCCACACGTGTTATTAGCACAAGGGATTTTGAGTTTTCGTCACCGTCGCTCATCTGGTGTCATCCAGTGCTATCTAATGATACTCCGTTCCCTGCTCGAATTTCGATTTTCACACATCTTCGTTCAATAAAACATCAAATCTTCGATTTTTCGTTACGTTTTCCCTCTGCTCCAATTCTTTGATTTGGAACGTCAAAAAGAAAATTGGAGGGATATTTAGGAGGGATGCAGAGCTAAACGCCCCTCTGCTTAGGTACAAAACGAAAGGAAAGTCAAGGATGATGAACAAAATTCAAGCAAAAGAGCTTTATGAGAAAATGTTTGCAAGTTATCCCGATGTTCTCACCGTGGAGGATGCAACAAAATTATTGGGCTTCAAAAGCCAGACCGCCGTGATACGGCGGGTGCATCAGCACAGGATTCGCAGTCTAAAAGTTGGCCGTTCCTTCATGATTCCGAAGGAATATCTCATCGACTTTCTCTTGGATGATTGAATCTGGTAACAGTATACTACAGAGCGCACCACTTTTCAATAAGAAAAGAGTGCGCTTTTTATTTTCAAATGAAAGGCGGTCGATTTTTTGAATACAAGCTGGAGTAAAACGTTGAAAAAGCCACATGACCCTTGACTACTTCTACGGACAAGCCGGAGAGCTGTTCTCCTTCTACCGCATTCCAAAGGCTCTGTTTCAGGAGCCACGGTTCCAGAGCCTGTCAACCGATGCCAAGACCCTGTACGGTATCCTGCTTGACCGCATGAGCCTGTCCGTGAAAAACGGCTGGCTGGACGAGCAGAACCGGGTGTTCATTATCTTCACGATAGAGGATGTCAAGAGGGCGTTGTGTTGCGCAGACAACAAAGTGACCAAGCTGCTCCGGGAACTCGAAAAGTTTGGTCTGATTGAACGAAAACGCAGAGGTCTGGGAAAGCCAAGTTTGGTATATGTGAAGAACTTTTCGGCAGAATCGTCAAAATCAATATTCCAGAATCGTGATTTTCACGATTCTGGAGGCTTCAAAAACGCAAGTCAAGACCCTTCAAAATCACGATGTAATAAGACTAAAGAGAATGATACTGAAATGAGTGAGACTGATTCCTTCTATTCTGAAGAAGCGGATGGGATGAGCAAACGCACCCAACTGGAAGAATATTTTTCTCAGTCTTTGGAGATAGACCTTCTGCTCCGGCTCTGCCCGGATGATGAGGACACCATCTATCAGATCGTAGATTTGTTGGTGGACACCTGCGCTACCAACCGCAAGCTGCTGCGCATTGCCGGGGACGATAAGCCCGCCGAGGTGGTACGCAGTCGCTTTATGAAGCTGAACGCCGACCATATCCGCTTTGTGCTGAAGTGCCTTGCAGAGAACAGCAGCCCCATCAGGAACATGAAACAATATCTGCTCGCTTCTCTGTATAACGCACCGACTACAATGCAGCTTTCCTACCAGAACCAAACCAACCACGACTTAGCGATGCGGAGGTGATAAAAATTTCAAAGAAAGCAACCACGGTAGCCATCGTCAACCAAAAAGGCGGCACGGCCAAGACCACTACCTGTGAAAATTTGGGCATCGGTCTGGCTATGGAGGGGAAAAAGGTTTTGTTGGTAGATGTTGACCCGCAGGGGTCGCTCACTATCAGTATGGGATGGCAGCAGCCGGATGAACTGCCCACTACGCTATCCACCCTCATGCAGAAAGCCATGAACGACCAGCCCATCCAGCCAGGTAAGGGCATCCTGCACCATGCCGAGGGCGTTGACCTTATCCCAGCCAATATCGAGCTGGCGGGAATGGAAGTTGCCCTTGTGAACAGTATGAACCGGGAAAAGATGCTCAAGCAGGTGCTGGACAGTGCCAAACGCGAGTACGATTATATTCTGCTGGACTGCACTCCTTCGCTG
>ULTM01018915.1_pt1 | contig 24293 bp, 20 predicted proteins | sample 1957641 | NCBI WGS metagenome assembly ULTM01 (sample SAMEA4835735, study PRJEB28245) | human gut metagenome | biome: gut microbiome; material: fecal sample | place: Denmark | collected 2008 | reverse complement strand
GAGGAAGGCGAGGACAAAGCCCTCGTGCTGACGCTCACCGGGAAAGCGCCTGCGCGTCCCGCCCGTCCGCGTCCATCCGTAAAGAAGGATGAGCCCCATGCATGAGTACCCGGTGACACTGGAGATTGTCCGCATCGCAGAAAAGACCGCCCGTGAAAAGGGCGGTCTTGTGAAAGCGATCCATCTCGTCGTGGGAGAAGACTCGGGATTCATCGGAGAGTCCATCCAGATGTACTTTGATGTGATTTCCGAAGGCACCCTGTGCGAGGGCGCGCGGCTGACGATCCGGGATATCAAGCCGAAGATGCGCTGCGACCGATGCGGCGCTCTTTTTGAACGGAAGCGCTTCTCCTTCACCTGTCCCCATTGCGGCGGCGATGGCTCTCCGACAGAGATCGGGAAGGAGTTCTATATAGAGAGTGTGGATCTGGAAATTTAAAACCTTCTATGGCAGTCTATTTGTCTGCCGGTTGCATAGTAAGAAAAAGGAGATACCCCATGCATATGGTCAAAGCTGGCGTGATGGAGAATATCTACGCCCATAACAATCACATTGCCGAGCATGTCAGACATTATCTGACGGAACGGAATATTTTTGCCGTGAATGTCATGGGCGCACCGGGGACTGGCAAGACCACCTCGCTCGAGCAGCTCATGAAGTACATCGCGCGCAAGGTCTATGTCATCGAGGGTGATATCGAGTCCGACATCGATACCGAGCGCCTCAGAAAGCAGCATGTGAAGGCGGCGCAGATCAATACCTTCGGCGCCTGCCATCTGGATGCACCGCTCGTGCATAATGCGGTACACACCATGGATTTCGATGCGCAGGGCATCCTCTTCATCGAAAATGTCGGAAATCTTGTCTGCCCTGCCGAGCTGGATATCGGCGAGCACATGAAGCTCCTCATCGTCAGCGTGGCAGACGGCAGCGACAAGCCGTACAAGTATCCGCTCGCTTTTGAAAAAGCGGATATGATCCTCTTGAACAAGGTCGACCTCATGCCCTATCTGGACTTCGATGAAGAGTTCTTCATGAAAGGCATCCGCCATCTGAATGAGAATGCGCCCGTCTTCAAGGTCAGCGGAAAGACCGGAGAAGGGTATGAAGAGGCCGCGAAGTGGATCTGCGAGAAGGCGGGGATGAGTGACTAGTGACTGGGGACTAGTGACTGGTAGCTGGTATAGCGATTTGTTAACTTCTGGACTTAGTGAGAAGTGCTGGAAGGGGCACACCATTCATATAGTGCTCCAATACCCCTCATTATATAAAATTCCGCGGCGCTTCCTATTTTTATGCGCCGTACCTTCACTCCTAACTCCTCACTTGATTTGGGAGTTGAGTTAAATGCCAGTTATTTAGAAAACGCAATACTAGTGACTAGTGCTGTGCTTAGAAGACGTTACTCTCGTATCGTCATTTCGAGCGCAGCGAGAAATCTTTGTCATTTGCGGTCAGGCGGGCGATGTTTGGAAACTCTAAACGGGAAACCTGTTATCCGCAGGCCTTCGGGCATCGCCCCTGTTTCGTCATCCTGAGCGGTGAGAAACGTCATATGTGAGATAACGAATGCCAGAACAGCTGCGACCTGAGTCGAAGGATCTCGGCGAAGCCACCACCTTCCCCATAGAACCCGTTGAACCCGCGAATCTTTTATTTCTGAAAGGAGCCTGCCATGCTGACCTATCGCATCACTGCCCTTGGCCGTGTGCAGGGCGTGGGCTTCCGTCCGCTCATTTGCCGTCTGGCAGGGGCGCATCATATCACAGGCACCGTCAGGAATGAAGGCGGCGTCGTCACCATCATTGCACAGGGGAGCCGCGAGGCTCTCCTTTCTTTCATGGAGGATATACGGGCGGCGAGGCCGCCTGTGGAGGTCGCGGAAATGCGTGTGGAGGAGATCGCCCATGCGCCTTTGCCCGATTTCCGTGCGGTCTCAAGCGGCGGAGCGGCGCGCGCACCGCTCTTTCCGGCGGATCTTGGCATCTGCGAAGACTGCCAGGCAGATATGAAGGATCCCAAGGACCATCACTATGGCTATCCCTCCACGTCCTGCACCGCCTGTGGGCCGCGCTATACGATGATCGAGGCGCTTCCCTATGACCGCGAGCGGACGGCGATGAAGGATTTCCCTCTCTGCAAGGACTGCGAGAAAGAGTACAAAAGCCTTTTTGACCGCCGCTGTCATGCGGAAAGCATCGCGTGCGCACACTGCGGCCCGCAGCTGAAGGGATGGACGAGGGAGAGACGGTTTGAAAAAGAGGCGGCGATGGCAGAAGCGATCCGTCTTGCGAAAGAGGGCGCGATCCTTCTGGTGAAGGCGATGGGTGGCTACCAGCTCGTCTGCCGCGGGGACAGGAAAGAGACGGCGGGTTGTCTTCGCCGTATGAAGCACCGCAGCGGGAAGCCGTTCGCACTGATGATGAAAGACATCGACATGGCGAAGGCGTGGGCGATGCTTTCGGAGAAAGAGATCGAAATGCTCACCTCGCCGGTGCGCCCGATCCTGCTTGCCTCGCCGAGACGGAAGGTCCTTCCTGCCGTGGCATCTCGCGTGCCGCGGCTGGGACTTTGCCTTCCTTCGACCGGATTCTACAGCCTGCTGGCGGAGGGCATCGATGCGCCGCTCATCGTTACGAGTGCGAACCAAAGCGGCGAGCCGATGATCTTCAGGGATGAGGAGGCGCGGGCGTACTACGAAGCAGAGGAAGACATCGCAGGGCTTTTCTTCTATGACAGGGAGATCCTGCGCCCTGCCGATGACAGCGTCATGCAGCTGCAGGGAAGGGAAGTGCAGATCCTTCGAAGGACGCGCGGATTTCTCCCGGAACCGGTGGTGAGAGACGCGCCATCCGGCATGGTCCTTGCGACAGGGGCGGACATGGCGCCGGGCTTTGCCTTGGCGGGTGGCGGCTCGCTGTATCCCGCCGAGGTGCCATGCGACATCCTGAATGAACGCTCGCAGGCGTTTTTTCTGGAAACAGAGCAGGACTGGGAAAAGCTCTTGGGGATTTCGCCGCAAGCGGTCATTTCGGATCTGCATCCTGCCTACCTGTCCCGCATGATGGGAGAAAAAACAGCCAGAGAGAGGGGTATTCCCTTTTATACCGTCCAGCATCATCACGCCCATGCGCTCTCTGTCATGGCGGAGCATCATCTGCAAGGGAAGTCCCTTGCCTTCGTCTTTGACGGTACAGGCTATGGGGAGGACGGCACCGTCTGGGGCGGCGAGATCCTTCTCTGCGAAGGGACGTCCATGCAGCGCGTGGGACACCTTGCGCCGATTTCCATGATCGGTGGCGATGCCTCTATGAAACAGGCGTGGAAGAGTGCGCTCTCTTATCTGGCAGCAGCGGACCTTCCGTCGAAGGATCCGCGCGCGCCTCTCATCCGCGCCGCACTCTCTCATCACGTGAATACGATAAAAAGCTCCTCCATGGGCCGTCTCTTCGATGCGGCGGCGGCGCTGCTGGAGCTTGGCGAGGAGAATCATTTCAAAGGCGAGTGCCCCATGGCGCTGGAAGAGGCCGCGATGGCAGCCGCGCACGCTCCGAAGATTTTCTGGGAAGGGAAAGAGCAGGATGGGCGTCTTCTCTGGGACGGATGCACGCTCCTTGCCTCGCTGCTGGCGTCCCATGGTACAATAGAAGAAAAGGCGCTCGCCTTTCACGAGGCCATCGCCGAGATGATCCTCTCCTCGGCGGAGCACTTCGGCCTCTCGCGCATCCTTCTTTCCGGCGGCTGTTTTTCGAATCAGCTTCTCCTGATGCGTGCGCGGGAAGCGCTTCAAAAGCGCGGATTTTCTGTGTATACCAATGAAAAAGTTCCGCCGGGCGATGGCGGCATCGCGCTCGGACAGGCATGGTTCTATCTCATGAAGAATCAGACATAAAGCCCTCTATTTCCCGAAAGGAGCATCCCTATGTGTGTAGCATATCCCGGCCGCGTCGTCTCCATCGAAGGCACGCATGGCATGGTCGATTTCTCCGGCTCCGAGGTCCGCGTGAACCTCTCCATGGTGCCCGCAAAGCTCGGTGACTACGTCCTCGTCCACGCCGGCATGGCGATCCAGATCGTGAAAAAGGACGAGGCAAAGGACTGGATCGCCCTGTTCAAGGAGATCGGGGAAGAAATGGGTGACGAGTGACTGGCAGCTAGGGACGAGGGACTTACATACCACTTTTGAGCGTCGCACCTCTTAGCCTTCCCCTCGAGGGGAAGGCTAACGATAGGAGGAAAACCTGCGATCAAGAGACTTTCGGACATCGCCCCGTTTCGTCATCCTGAGCGGCGAGAAACGTCGTATGTGAGATAACGAATGCCAGAACAGCTGCGACCTGAGTCGAAGGATCTCGGCGTAGCCGCTACTAATTTGCCTTCCCCTCGAGGGAAAGGCTGACGATACGAGGAAAACCTGCGATCGCAAACCTTCGGGCATCGCCAGATTTATACTGCGGCGAAGCCGCCACCACAACCCTGAACCCTGAACCCTGAACCCTTTCCCCTATTTCTCAAAGGAGCCTTTTATGGAGGAACGCAAACTTGCCCGCTGGCTTTCCCGTTATGACGGGCCGCCGCTTACACTGATGGAGGTGTGCGGGACGCATACCTCAGCGCTGTACCGTTCGGGCATCCGTCAGATGCTCCCGCTGCAGATCACCTTCCTCTCCGGACCGGGCTGTCCGGTGTGTGTGACACCGACGTCCTACATTGATAAGCTCGTCCGCTATGCGCTCACTCCGGGCTGTCAGGTGATGGCCTTCGGCGATCTTCTTGCCGTCCCGGGCAGCCGGATGTCACTCTCCGGTGCGGAGGGCAGGGGCGGGCGCGTGGATTTCTTCTACGATCCGGAAGAGGTGCTCGCCAAGGCGGAGGCTGATCGAAGGACGACCTTCATCCTCGCCGCTGTCGGCTTTGAGACGACGGCGCCTGTCTGGGCGGATCTCATCCGCCTGGTCTATGAGGAGCACATCCCGAATGTCCGCTTCCTGACGGCGCTCAAAACGATGCCGGGGGCGATGTCGCTGATCTCCGGAGAAAGCCACATCGATGGCTTCCTCTGCCCCGGTCATGTCGCCGTGATCACAGGATGCCGTCCGTTCAGAAAACTGGCGGAAGAAACGGAAGAGACGATGGTGATCGGCGGCTTCTCGCCCGCTGACCTTCTCCGCGCACTGACGCGTCTGGTGCTTGCGGCGTCGCAGAAAAAGAGGGGACTATGGAATGAGTATCCGAGTGTTGTGACGGAAGAGGGAAATCCGAAAGCACTGGCTCTCCTTGCGGATGTTTTCACGCCGGGGGATGCCGTGTGGCGCGGTCTTGGGACGATCGCAGGCTCCGGGCTTTATCTCCGGGAGAAATACCGCGCGCTCGATGCGGGCAGCCGGGGACTCGTAGAAGACCAGATGCCCGCCGGCTGTCGCTGCGGCGATGTCCTGACAGGCCGCATCACGAGTGAAGAATGTCCCTGCTTCGGCCGTGCCTGCACGCCCGAGCATCCTGTCGGCGCCTGTATGGTCTCCTCCGAGGGCGCCTGCTGCATCACCTATCGGGAGAAGTGATTGCGTGACTAGGGATTAGTGACTAGGGATTAGAGATTAGGATTCTCCAGCATCGTCATCCCGAGCGTAGCCGAGGGTCTCTACTGCACTGTGGGAATCAGCGTGTATGCACCGGGGAAAAACGATGTCTTGGTGCTGCTGAACATCAGGCAATGAGCGTTCTGCTATAGAGATTTCTCGGCTACGCTCGAAATGACGACGGCGCGAAGCGCTATCAAAATTCTGCGGCGCTTCATTATTTTATGCGCCGCACTACCATTTCTCATTTCTAATTTCTCATGCAAGCAAAGCTTTCATTCGAAATCAAGGGACAGCACGCCTCCTGGGCGAACCCTGCACCCTGCACCTATTTCCAACCAACGATCAATCAACAAGGAGCATCTATTTATGAATATCGAACTTCGCCACGGGAGCGGCGGCGAGGAGACGGGGAAGCTGATCGCTTCTCTCTTTGCCAAATACCTGACAAATCCCATCTTAGACCGTATGGAAGACGGTGCGGTGCTGCCGCCCCTCTCCGGCGTGCCTGTCATGACGACGGACAGCTTTGTCGTCTCGCCGCTCTTCTTTCCGGGGGGCGACATCGGACGGCTCTCCGTCTGCGGGACGGTGAATGATCTGGCCTCGATGGGGGCAAGGCCTCTCTATCTGACGGCGGGCTTCATCCTCGAGACGGGACTTTCCACCGATGTATTGGAGCCGATCGTCCGCTCCATGGCAGAGACGGCGAAGGAGGCGGGCGTCACGATCGTGGCCGGTGATACAAAGGTCATCGAAGGGAAGGGCGGTCTTTACATCAATACCGCGGGCCTCGGCGATCGCGCGCCGGACTGTGAGATCTCCTCCGGAAATCTTCACGATGGGGATGCGATCCTCGTCACGGGGACGCTTGGCGATCATCACGCCGTCATCCTCACAGAGCGCATGCAGATGAAGACGACGCTTGCGAGCGACTGTGCGCCTCTGAATCATCTGGTGGAAGCCCTTCTGGCGGCGAAGCTGCCCATCCATACCATTCGCGACATCACGAGGGGGGGACTGGCGACCGTTGCCAATGAGCTGGCAGCAGCCTCCGGCGTTTCCATCACGCTCTCCGAAGAGGCACTGCCGGTCAGAGAAGAGGTCAAAGCGCTCTCCGGCATCCTTGGGCTTGATCCATTGACGATGGGAAACGAGGGCAAGATGCTGATCGCGCTCCCTGCCGCCGAGGCAGAGACGGCGCTTCGCATCCTTCGCGCGCTCCCCTATGGGACAGAGGCCGAAGAGATCGGGCGCGTCAGCACGGGAAGCGGCGTGCATTTTAAGACCCTCTATGGCGGACGCCGCCGCATCCTTCCGCTTCGGGGAGAGGGCCTGCCGAGGATCTGCTGAGAGAAAGTCGGGGATAAGTGACTGGTAGCTAGGGATTAGGGATTGGAAGCAAGCGGTGATTGAAATAGCGCAATTGTTGCGCTATTGGTTCTGCAAGGAAGATCCCTCGGCTTCGCTCGGGATGACGATACGTGCGAAGCACCATCAAAATTTCTCGGCGCTTCTATTTTTTTATGCGCCGCACCAAACCCTTTGAACCCGTAGAACCTACAGAACCCGCTGAACCTCTTTCAGCCGCAATCAAAGAGCATCACGCCCCACGGGCCAACCCCGAACCCATTCCATAAGGAGAATATCCATGATCCATAAATTTCACAGCCGGCCGAATGGCTGGGAGGGCATCACGCCCCATATTTACAAGGAAAATCCAGGAGTCTTTCGTGATGTGACGAAGCAGATCCTTTTTGACAACGAAGCCGACCTTCCGGTGCAGTTCCGTTATTTTCAGGTGGAGAAGGACGGCTTCTCTTCGCTGGAAAAGCATGAGCACATGCATCTCGTCTTGATCTTCAAAGGGAAGGGCCATGCGCTTTTAGGCAGTGATGTGCATGAAGTCAGGGAAGGGGATCTCATCACTATCCCGCCCTGGCAGTGGCATCAGTTTCGCGCGGACGCAGGAGACATCTTGGGCTTCCTCTGCCTCGTGAACCATGACCGCGACATCCCCGTCTATCCGACGGAGGAGGAGCTTTTGGCGCTCAAAAGAGATCCGGAGATCGAGAAATTCTTGAAAAAGTAAGGAGCCTATATGTTTGAGAACAAGTCGACGATCATTTTTGATATGGACGGGACGCTGATCGACTCCGTCGGCGTGTGGAACCAGGTAGACCTGCGGCTCATCCAAACGCTTGGCGGGCCTGCCATGGCAGAGGGCGATATCCAGCAGAGAAGAGAGCGCTTCCTGAAGGAGCATCGGGATGCGGAGAAGCCGTATCTTTCTTACTGCGAGGAGCTGGGGAAAACGTATGCCTCTGCATGGCAGGCCGAAGACATTCTGCAGGAGCGTTACCGCATAGCGCAGCATTTCCTGAAGGAGGTCGTGGACTACAAGCCGGGCGCACCGGAGGTGCTCCATGCTTTCAAGAAAGATGGGAAGACACTTGTGATCGCCAGCACCACGCGCCGCGGCAATATGGAGGTATATCGGAAGGGAAATGAAAATATCCGCAGCAAAGCACCGCTTGATTCCTGCTTTGCGAGAATCTACACGCAGGAGGATGCGCCGGAGATCAAGCCAAGCCCGGCCATCTACCTCAAGGTACTCGAGGATATGGGCCTTTCCAAAGAAGAATGCTTCATCTTCGAGGATTCGCTGGCGGGCGCGGCCGCGGCAAGAAATGCCGGCATCGACTTCGCCGTGATCTATGACCGCTACTCCGACGCCGACCGCGAAGAGCTTGACCAGATGACGCCGTATCAGTTCGCCCATTGGAAGGACGTCCTTTCCGTCATCCGAAGAGACATGTGAGGGGATGAGTGACTGGTGGCTAGGGACTAGGATTCACTCATCGAGTAGATCGCCCGTTGATTTCATTACCAAAGAAGTTCACCGGGTTCTGATGGGGCAATAGAGATAGCAAAGGCTGCATTTCAGTCACCAGTCACTAGTCACCAGTCACTTCCAAACCCTTTGACACTGGACGTTTTTCATGCTATCATTCTTCCATAAGTGAGGGAGTAGCAGCCACTTCGGTGGAGCCCGTCAACATACTGGCAGTGACCCGTACATCCTGCCTGGCTTGCTTTAAAAATGCGAGACTCACGTGCATAGTTTTCGGCTGTGCGCGGGGTCTTTTTTTCGTGGGAAGACAGTGCTTGAAATGACCATGAGAGACTGGTCGATCATCCCTTTCGGCTAAGCCGCACCGCCCATTTCATTTCGGGGAGATACCAATGAGTGGTTTATTTATTTTGAACAGTGTCCTGCTCGGCGTGGGACTTGCGATGGACGCCTTTTCTGTTTCGCTTGCGAATGGCCTTGCGAATCATTTCCTCCGCATCCGCACCATGTGTCTCATCGCGGGGACCTTCGGCTTCTTCCAGTGGCTGATGCCGATGGCAGGCTGGGCATGTGTGAACCGGATCGTCGATCTTTTTCAGGTGCTGCTCCCGCTCGTGCCGTGGGCATCGCTGGTCCTGCTCGTCGCCATCGGCGGGCTCATGATCAGGGACGGTCTCTCCGGAGATGAAGAGGACGTCAAAGTCAGCGTGGGCCTGCGCTACCTCTTGCTCCAGGGGCTCGCGACCTCCATGGACGCACTCTCCGTCGGCTTCACCTTGGCGGAGTACCCCTTCGCCAAAGTGATGCTCGCAAGTATCATCATCGGCATCGTGACCTTCGCCATCTGCATCGCAGGGCTCTTCCTCGGGAAACGCTTCGGCATGAAGCTCGCGGATAAGGCGACCATCTTAGGCGGCGTGATCCTCATCGGAATCGGGCTGGAGATCTTCTTCGGCGCGTGAATGTACAAGCGATGCGGGGGCTTCATGGAAGCACAGTATTTCCATGAAAAATGCGGCGCTTCGATTATTTTTTCACACCGCCCCGCTATGGCGGTGGAATGATTTTTCCTTCCACTCTTCACACTGCAAATAACTTTTCTATAAGACTGGAAAACGAGAGGAAAGTATGTGGTGTTATCTATGTATGTGAGTATGCGGGGGAGCTCATTGATAGAGTACCAGCTTCCCCAGCTGTTACTAAAGTAGATTCCCAAAATGAATAAAAATAGTCAGGAGTGCAATATTTCGAGAAATTTTGTGCTTCTTTTTTATTGAATAAGAGTAAAATTCCTCTTTTACAACCTTATCTTCCAAAAGCGATTTGAAAGTTCAAAAGGAGCGGTGGCAAAATGCAAAAGCATTTTAGCACTGCTCCTTTTGGGTATGGGTAATTTTGCCTTTTATATTTTTTATCACTAGGGAAACACTGATTAAATTGTTATCAGATTTCATTCTTGGATTTTGATACAGAGCAAGGAATAAAAGGGTGCGAATAGCGAGCTATTTAAGGAGGGTTATGATGAGGCTATGTATAAAAATCCATACAGATACTTGTATTCGGTGTATCCGTCATTTGAACCTACTAAATTCTTTATATTTTATCAAACGAATCAGGCCATTTATCAAATAGATGGTAGACATGGTCATAGATTGTCTAATTCTTTTTGTATGATATAGACAGAATGATTTGAAGCTCATGCCAGAAGCTGAAAATAATAGATTGCATTCCTTTTCGAAATCACAAATGAGGCTTTTCTAGGAAAGTTTATACCACAATTAGGAAATACGGGGGACGCGTTCAAATTATATAATTGGTACTAGAAATATGGAGAGAAAGGATGAAAGCTATTGGGACAGCACTTAACGATATACAAATTAATTGGTGCTAAAGTGGCTTATTATAGGAAATTAAATGGCTATTCGCAAGCAGAGCTGGCAAACTGCGTGCATCTCAATCGGTCCGTCATTACACGGATCGAATCAGGAACATATAACAACAATATTCCTTTAAACCTACTTTTTTCATTAGCAGAGGCCATGCATGTTGATGCAGTCGTACTGATTACATTTGACAAAAATGACAGATATTTTTTAACTAAGCTAAAACAAGAAATGCATAAAGAACATGTGGCAGAAGAAATCAATATCTCCTGAAGAATAGGAGCTTAGTGGTACAAGGAGGAAACGGCTATGGAAAGGAAATGCCCGAAATGTGGAGCACCATTAGAGGAAGGGGCTATGTTTTGTACGGCTTGCGGGGCTTCCGTAAAAAGATGCCCAAATTGTGGAGCGGTGCTAGACCCCAAAGAAAATTTTTGCAGTGAATGTGGAACGAAGGTATCACTCGATCCTTCCATTAGTGCACCCCAAACGTCCCCAAAGGGATATAAAAAATGGATGCCCCTGGGCATTGCAGCGGCAGTGGTTTTGGTCATAGGGATTGCTTTATCAGCGAGCTCAGATTCGTCTTCTGATACATCTACTTCCTCAGGAGGAAGTATTTCCGTCAAAGCCGATGACATGATTAACGACTATGTCAGAGACCAGTCCAGTGCAGAGAAACAGTATAAAGATAAACAAGTCAAAGTTACGGGTCAGCTGATTACCAAAAGCCAGTTTTCTAATAGCCAAAATTATGGATTGCTCATAGGAAATAAAAACATGGCGGGGAAAAATTATTTAATTCTAGTTGATTTGCCATCAGAAAAAGCAGCAGAGGCCAATAAAGTCAAAGTGGGGGACTTTGTGGCAGCAGAGGGAAAATGTGTCGGCATTGTAAAACAAGACGATCCGACGAAAATATCTGTACAGATTCAGACCGATAAGATTAATTGAGAAAAGAGATGATTTCTATGAATCGATTTTGCCCAAAGTGTGGAAGTCCCGTGGATAGTGGAAAGAAATTTTGTCCCAAGTGCGGCGCACCACTTCAGGGACAGGAAGCTAGATATACCAACGACGGAAATGAGACCGCAGGGCAGCAAAAGTGGATTCTTTGTGCAGCGGCGGCCATTATTCTTCTTGGGGGAGGATTTCTTGGCTATCAACATTTCGGCGGGGATAAACAAAGTGTATCTTCACCTGCTGCTACCTCTTCGGCAGCAGCCCAAAGCAAACCGGACGCTTCCTCTAAGCAAGGAGAAGCGGATGCACAACCAGTAGATCAGTACTTGCAAAAAGCCAAAGACCAAATGAAGCGCATGGGAATTGATGTAGCAAAAGTTACTGCCTATTCAGGATATGTAGAAGGCTACGACAAAGGATTCATGGCCCTGGCAGATGGGAAGCTTTGGATTGTTGATATGAAAAATCATCGCGCGGCAACCATTGAAAATCCGGAATGTTTGAAAAAATTTCATGACTATTTCAAAAAAGCACAGGCCAACAGCATCATCGTGAAATTCAATGTTCTAAATGATACTCCAGGGGAGGATCAAGGTATGGGAGAATGGAATGGAAATGATCATTACCTGCCCATGTTTATTTCCTGGAAATTGGATGGGAAGAATACGGTAGATAGTGGACTATTTACGGGAAAAGGGAAAAATCCTGGACACTACCATGCATACTTGTATGAACAGAAAAATGTAGACCTGGCCCATGTATTCTTGGCAAAAGCCAATCAGCTGGCTAGTGATGCAGAACGCCGCGGAGTCATTTAAGGAATGGTTCAATGAGCACTCACTAAGTAGTATAAAAAGGAGCATACCTATGAAATGGAATATGAAAAATACAGTCACAGCGATTCTTTTAGGGGCAGCTTTGGCATGTGGGGTTCCGACAGTCCTCTCGCAACAAGACATGTCTCCTTTCTCCGTCAGTGCTGCAGGGATGTATGAAGATCATCTGTGGGGAAATTCCAATTACGAACTGGTTCGTGGACATATGGGATATGGATTTTATATCGATTGGTCCTCTTACGTTTTGATTTCAGAACGTGGCATCGGACCGGGGCAGACAAGATTTGCGGTCAATGTGATTCGATACAACGTGGAACAGGGAACCGTGGATGGTTCCAATACCTATGAATATATTGAATCACGGCAGGGAACGTATTGCAGTATTGATGGACGAGATTTTCAGGCTTTCGATGAGAATAAAGAATTTGGATATAATCAAATTGTGATAGAAACCTATAAACGGTGCATGCAAAATTTATATAATTAGTGTCTCAAAGATTCTAACGAGACAAAGGCTTTTCAGGGTTCTCTGGCGTTATTATTTTATGCGGAGCGCTTAGAACCTTGTACATATAGTTGGAAACGAAGGGGACGGATAGTGACACAATCGAAGCTATTTGAGAACTATGAGGCACTTGCAGTTTCTGACAACATTATGATTACTGATACCTAGGGAAACGCTGATGAAATCGTTATCAGTGTTTCCCTAAACTTCACTTAGTAACATGGACATGCATATGATATAATTAAACTATAAAAATTATTCTAAAGCGAAAGCGTGTGGGAAACGGGGGTGTACGGACATGATGAAATGGCAAGAAATCATGGGGCACCTTTGTGACGTTATCATGCATACACAACATATTTTTTTTGGGGGGGGTAAACGGACGTTCCCCTTACTTTTCAAGACCTCATCATGAAGAGATTTTTCTTTTTATGATGAGGTCTTTTTGTATTTTTTTACTTTCCCATCATATGTCCATGGGGGTGAGGATAATAAAATATAGAGCACCCGCCTTTTCATTACAGAGGTGCTAAAGGAGATAGATATGATCGATACAGAAAACAAAGGTGCCAGGCTACTGGATATGTATGAACGGCTGAGCCATGGCGAAGTAATTTCCAAAAAAGAACTGGCGGAAATTTATGGAGTCACGGTCAAGACTATCCAGCGAGACATCGATGAACTCCGTGCCTATTTGGCAGAGAAATCACTCCAAGGGGACCGTGGAACCATCGAGTACAGCCCTGCCAAGAAAGGATACCGACTGATTCGCTCTACCTATGAACATCTGAATCATAAAGAAATCTTGGCATTAGCCAAAATCCTTCTGGAAAGCCGCGCACTGGAACCGGGAGAACTGCATACCATCCTGGACAAGCTCACCGCCACCTGCATAGAAAAAGATCGGACCACCGTAGAAGACATCATCAAAAATGAAACTTTCTACTACGTGCCGCTTCATCACAAAAAGAAACTGCTGGACCCGTTATGGGATCTGTCACTGGCCATTCAGAAACAGGAAATCCTACATATCCGTTATATCCGCCAAGACGGCGTAGAACGGCACCACGACGTGAAGCCTGTAGCTATATTATTCTCTGAGTTTTATTTCTACCTGGTCGCCTTCAAAGAAGAAGAAACCGAATTTCCCACCATCTTCCGGGTGGACCGTATCAAAGACATGGAAAGCACAGGAAATGCCTTTCACATCCCCTATGCGGACCGTTTCAAAGATGGCGAATTCCGGAAACGGGTGCAATTCATGTACCCAGGGCCTTTGCGCCGCGTGAAATTCACCTACAGCGGACCTTCCGTAGAAGCCGTGCTGGATAGACTCCCTACGGCGCAAATACTGGAAGAAAAAGACGGCGTCTATACCATCGTGGCCGAAGCCTATGGAATTGGCATCGATATGTGGCTGGGAAGTCAGGGCGATAAGGTGAAGGTCATTCAGTAGGCAGTTGATCGTAACCTGTTAACCGCCAACTGCTAACTGTCAACCGCTTACCTATTACAAAAGGAGAGTGTTCAAAATGAGTAAAGGAAAATTTTATGCCGGCGATTTCCGCCTTGGATATTGTGCTTTTTGTAAACACTGGTACGATCCGACCAATTCGGCCATCAAGCCACTGCCCGGAAATTGGTGGGAATTCGATAGAGAAAAAGAGGCTCGCTGTATGAAGTCTGTGGGGTTGAAGACCAAGGGGCGTCATACTTGTAATAAGTTTGAACTGAAGATATAGAATAGTGATCTATTTGCAGTAAGCGGTAGGCAACTAATCACTTTGGGTAAGTTCGTAGCAAAGGAGAAAGCGATGAACAAGAATAAGTATTTACAGGCGTTACAGACTGCGAAAGACATTATAAAGAAGGATATTCCTTCTTCTACAAATTTGATTACGACTGCAGAAGAGTTAACTGATAAAGTACAAGACTTTAAAATCAAAGTTTTGGTTATTGGGGAGTTCAGTTCTGGTAAGACTGCACTGATGAATCGTTTACTTGGAATCAATTTATTGAAAGAAGATGTAACCCCAGAGACCGCTATTGCGACAGAACTTGTATATGATGAAAAAGAAGGCGTTGATTTGGTTTTATCTTCTGGAGAAGCTGAACATTGTAGCTTGGCAGACGTACCAACACCAGATCCAGATACATATCTGAAATATGTCTATCATTTGAATAATCCAGTATTGAAGGAGTTATCGGATTACGTTTTGGTGGATATGCCAGGCTTTAATTCTGGAGTCGAAGCCCATAATAAAGCCCTTTTGCAGTATATCGGACAAGCAACAGCCTATCTTTTTGTCACCAATATAGAAAGCGGGTGCATGACTGATTCTTCTGTCAATTTTTTGAATGAAATCAGGAGTTATAGCCCCTATGTGGGATACGTGTTAACAAAGTGTGACAAGCTATCGAAAGAAAACGTACAACTGACCACAGAAAATATCAGACAGCATCTTCAGTCTTTGAATGGAGTAAATCCTGATTTGGTCAATACATCAGCCGTGGATGATGAGCAATTACCAGAAAAATTGAAACGGATGATTCAATCGTTCAAATCGAAAGATATGTTACAGCATTGCTTTGATGATGAAATTATCTTCTTGCTAGATCGGTGCCTTTCTGGTTTGAAACTGGCTAAGGGAGCTATGGCTTTTGATACGTCTTCTATTGATAGAGAAATTAGACGTTGTGAACGAGCAAGAGAAGCAATGAAAACTCGATTTGAACAGAAAAAGGATCAGATTCATAGAGATTTCCAAAATCAAGTATATGAAAGAATTATAAGGGATATCCGAGGTTCGTTGATGGAAAATGTAGAGACTTTGACATCAGCAGCCATGCAGGGGCCTGATTCATTTAAGCAATGCGTTAATGGAATCATTCGCCCTCGATTGATTGAATCAACCAATGAAGCATTGGGAAATTTTGCAACGAATATAGCTTCTGACATTGGTGATCTTTTGGAGCATACTTCGGATGGAATGCCTGACTTAAACGGAAAAGTGGATCAGTTGGCAGAATTATCCAGAATGTCTGTGGAAAGTTTCAAGTCTCATTCGGGTCAGTGGATCAAAGGGCTGAATAGAATTGCTACTAAGAGCATGGGGGCCGAGAAAGTTCTTTATAAAACAATAACAACTACATTAGCTGTTGTGACAAATGTGATTGCACCGATTTTGGAATTGGTCATTATCTTCTTGCCAGATATTCTGTCTTTTATATCCAAATATTTTGAAAGAAATAAAGTGCAAGAACAAATAGAAAATGTTGCCATTCCTCGTCTATGCGGAGAATTAGCACCAAAAATCAAAGAAAGTATGGATAGTGTACAGTCTTCTCTCATGCAGGAAATAGAAGAGAAATTTCAGACAGAAATCGAAGAACAGATGAAAGTATTGAAACAACTGCAGAGCAGTAAGAAGGAAAAACAGGAAGAAATGGATGGAAAGATACAGGCATTGACACAAGACATTGCCAAACTGGAACAGGTCAAAAGTACTTTTGAAGTAGCACAAGCTTAAGGAGGAACAAGAAATGGAATTGAATACTACCTATTTTAAAAAGCTTCATGAAATCGGAAAGGTTCTGGAAACTGGACGCTCCATGATTGATGAGCAGTATATTGATAGTTTTAATTTAGAATTAAAACAGGTGGAAGACGGATGGCAAGATGTGGTTGATACTAACCGCACATTGAAAATCGGTATCGTTGGCGGGGTCAAAGCTGGTAAATCTTCTTTTCTGAATGCGCTGCTATTTAGAGGGAAAGATATTTTACCTAAAGCCGCTACGCCTATGACAGCTGCTTTGACGAAGATTTCCTACAGTGAGACACGTTACGCAAAGATTGTTTTTTATGAAGATAAGGATTGGAATGCCATTCTCCAAAATGCAGCAATGTTTGATGAGAGACTTGAAACAGCAATAGCGAATGAAAATAAGCGAAGAGCTGAAAGCAAAAAGAGTATGTATACTAGAAAGCTACAGAATAACATGGCCGCAGTCCAAGGGGATTCTTTGGACCAGTATACGATTGAGCGGCTTAAAAAGAATATTGATGAGGAATTCCGGGCATGCAAAGAATTGGCAGAAATGGCGGATACACGCGGTGTTGTTGTAAATACATTGCTTGGCAGCGATCAAGAAATCCCTCTAAGTGATAATTTAGAGGCTGATTTGAAAGAGTATGTGGGAGCAGAGGGAAAGTATACACCTTTCGTAAAATATATAGAACTTGGCATGAATGAACCAGTTCTCAAAGATTTGGAAATCATTGATACCCCAGGGCTAAATGACCCTATTGTCTCTCGAAGCATTGTCACCAAAAGATTCCTTAAAAATTGCGATGCCGCCTTTTTAATGAGTTTCTGTGGGCAGTTTATGTCAGCCCAGGATGTTACTTTCTTGTTGAAAGCACTGCCGCAGGAAGGCATTGGTCATGTGGTCTTGATTGGAAGTAAATTTGATTCGGTGTTGCAGGAAAAAAGCTATGCGAACCTTCCACTGCAGCGTGCGGCAGCACAATTAGTTATGAAATTATCTGCCGCAGCCAAAGACACGATACAAAGGAATTCCTCTAGTAGTCAGGGGAAACGTTTTACAGATGCCTTGCCACCGGTGTTTATTAGTTCGCTTTTGTATACAGCGGCGCAGAAAATGAAAAATCACCAACCGTTGTCAGAGGAAGAGAAAAAATCGATGGATAACCTTTCAAAATCTTATAAGGATTTTGAAAAAGACAATCCTGACTTCTTGCTGGGGATGTCAAATATTGATGAGGAGATTCGCAAGAAAAAACTGACTATCTACAAACAGGAAAGAAATCGTATTCTGCAAGAAAAAAGTGAAGATTATATCAAGCAAAAAGAATTGGGCTTCCTTGATAAATTGAATGAAATACAGAAAGTGGCACAACAGAATTTATCGGACCTGGAAGAATTGGATAAGGGAGAAATTCTCAAGAAACAGAGAGAAATCAACCGGGCATTAGATTTGGCTAGAGGCACCCTAGAACAGACCTTTAACGAGGCGGCCTTTGATGCTAAGAAACAGTTGAAATCTATTGAGCATGACATCATGGGAGAACAAAATCGATTTAGAGATGTCAAAAGTCAGGACAAGGTTAGAAATGAAGATCATTCCTATACAGAAGGGCATTTATGGTGGAAAAAGCGGCGTCATTATACAGTACGCGTTGAATGGCGAGAAGCCTCAGTAGCCGATGCAGTGATGCAGGCGGGGGATTTTGCTCGAGAGGCTAAAAGACACTTGGAAGAAGATTTGCAGTATGCCATTTCTGTGGATCAGATAGAAGGCAAATTAAAAAAGCAAATAGTGAATGCTTTCCAGGAAGCGAATGTGCCTTATGAAGTTGAGGAAATTTTGGGACCGGTCAAGCTTGTCATGCAGGAATTGACACTTCCTTCGGTCAATGTGAATGTAGAAAAATATGTAAATGAAATAGAAGAAGCTTTTCCAAATAATGTGGTCAAAGATAATGACGTGGAGAAGCTGAGATTGTATTTAGAAAAGACGTTGAATCAGATTTTGAAGGATATGGAAGAAGAATTGAATGATTTAACAGAACAAATTAGCAGTAGCTTAAATCAGAAAGCCGTTCTTTTTGTGGACCAAATTCAGAATAAGATTCAAGAAAGTGGAAATCGGTTGGTTCGGCAATTGGAAGAAAAAGAGAAGAATATAGAAAATTGCAAAACATTTATTCAAGAAGTGAAACAGGCTAAATTGAGTTTAAGCACCATGGGAAAGGGGACTAGATAATGGGAATCTCGTGGGATCTTGCTTATGAACAGGCAGAAACATTAAAAGACGAGATAACTGTATCGGCACCAGAGGCATTGCAACTGGTATCGAAAATACTTCGTATACCTTCCTCAAGGGGACAGTATGCTAAGCAGATGCAGTATAAAGTACAGCATTTGAATCAGATGATTGACCAGCAGGTGCTAGATACGGTCAAGAACTTGAATCTTCCCGATGGATTGAGTTTAAGTCATCGGCTGCAGCGATTGAGTGATCGGGTAGAGGAATATAAAAAGAATCAATTGTTGAAAAATCGAGCGATTATCGGGATGGGTGGTTCCTTTAGTGCAGGAAAATCGTCTTTTATTAACTCACTTTTTGGAACTAACATGTTACCTGAAAATACTATTGCTACCACTGCTATACCGACTTATTTCATGAATGGGGCAGAACAACAAATTTTGGCTTATACTAAAAGTAACCAGGCTATTCGATTGACGGAAAAAGAGATGAACGCCTTTACCCATCAATTTCATCAAGATTACCACATCGAGTTTGCTCCCTTTATCAAAAATCTTTTTATTGTGAATCAAGCAGATGTAGTGAAACAGGATTTTCGTCAGTTAGCCTTTTTGGACACTCCTGGATATTCTAAACCAGGGGATATTGTAAAAGGGAAACGAGAAATTACGGATTATGAAATTGCACAATCCCAGCTGCGGACAGTGGATTATCTGATTTGGCTAGTGGATTCCGGTATTACATTGCCTGCTTCTGATTTAGATTTCCTGGAATCATTGCAGAATCCGTGCCCTGTACTCCTTATATTTACAAAAGCTGATGGAAAAAGTTCTCAAGTTTTGAAGGACCAAATGGCTCATGCTAAAGAGATTTTACAAGATAAGCAGATTCAACTATATGGAATTACTTGTTATTCTTCCAAAGACAATAAGGAATATATTGGAAAAAATGTATTGTCTCGTTTTTTGAGAAAAGCAGAAAAAGAAGCAGCACTGAAAAAAGATGGCAAAGATGAAATGAATGACATATTGCAGGAAGTGAATCAATACTTGGAACAATGTATCCAGCAACAGAAGAAACAGAGAGTTGATTTGAAGGAATCTGTGACGGAGGCAGTAGACTTTTTATCTGTCCGGTCTTTAGTTGCACTTATTGAACAATTGGATTTACAGCTCGATGAACTGAAACAAAGCCAAAAGCAACTACAGAATGTAGGAAATCTGATTTTAGCTGCTATGGAGCAATTGGAAGATAGCCCTTATTGATGGGGTCCTTATTAGATGGAGAAAAAAATGGCTGAAAACGTAATGATAGATGCAGCAAATGAAAAATTAGAGATGATTTCTCGGCTGCTAGAAGGGAAAAATCAGATCGCTGGCAATGAAAAGCTGATTCATGCCTATGATGCAGTACTGGAAATTCTGGTCCATCATTTTGCCAAGATGTTAAAAGAGAATGCAGTTCCTGGCGGAAATGAACTTTTCCAACGGCTTAAACAAATTCTTTCTCAAACAGAATTGTTTAGATATTATCCAGAATTATTAGGGGATACTGTCATTGGGGTGATGGGATGCCCCAGCCGGGTATTGAAACAAATTGATGGTGAAATCATTGGAAATTGGGCGGAGAAAGGGAAGACTCTCCCTGTGATTTGGACGCATGCAGATACAGAGCAGGTAGTAGCCGAAAATATTTATGATCAAAAATTTCCTGTAACAGAAGAAGAATTACAGAGAATTTTTGACCTGGCAAAGGATGAAATCGATGTCTCTCAACTGCTTCAACTCCTGTGTGTGTACCGCCCTCGGATTTCCATCAATAAAACAGTGATTGATATTCCTTGCAATGGTTCTTTAGCGTTGCGAAAGGCATTGATTCCAAAGTTAGATGTGCTATATGTGTACTATAAAAATTACACAAAAACCAAGTTAAAGGAAATGTTGCAAGCACTGAAACAGTATCGAGTAGATATCAAGATGATTTTACCGATGAAGGCACCTAGCAATATAGACGATATCAAATCAGAATTGGTACATATGGGTATTTCTGTTTTAGGAGAACGAGAAGTTGAGCGATCCGTTAAAGCATATGAAGGAACTAAGAATAACTTTAGCTTTGTAGATGTGATGCGATCAGTACTCTCTTCTTATGAAGGTCGATATGTGGTACGGCAGTCTGGGGTAAAAGAAAATCTGGAAGCATTGAAAAAGGATGCTGTACAGATGAAAGACGGAAAAACGGAGAAAACTGTTCAGGCTTTATTGTCTCAAACTAAAGCGGAGCAGCAACTTTATGATAAGCGTACTGAACATTTCCTACGTTCATCGGAAAAACTGTTACAAGCGGCAGAGGAATTCGAAAAGGAATTTAGCCACGAAGCCAATGATACAGCAGGGACAAAAGGTGCTTTGAAAATTCGGAAGTATATGGGGTCTATATGGGCAAATTTGACTTTTTCCTATTTGCGTATTTTTAAGCTGAGTCATGAGATTAAATATTACAAAAAAGCAGAGTCCTATTTGAAAAAAGTAGAAAGTGCAGGACTTGAAGAAAGTTACTGGTTGCAAATGGTGTGGAACGCTACCTTTGACCAAAATATCCTAACGCGACAGGACAAGACAAAATTACAAAAATGTGATTACCATCAGTATCCGGATATAGCCTCTGCGCTTTTGTATTTGCATCATTTAGGAAAAATAAAGTTGCAGCCAAAGAAGTTGCTAGACGTAGTGGCGTCTATTAAAGAGCCACAGGGAAGTGTAGAAAATTTCTATAAAGGTTATTACTATGAGCAAATCTTGAAACCCAATCAGGCTGTTGATTACTACTTGAGCGCATGGAAATCAGGAGAAGAAAAAGCACTGCAAAAGCTGATCGCACTCAAAGATTTAGTGAACAAACGAGGAGAATTTCTATCCTTTGAAAAAGAGGATGCCTATCGCATAGGTGTGAAAAAAATCAAAATGAAATCCAAGGCATCGCAAGAGGAAGGATTGTTCTATCTGAAAGTGGCAGCAGCTAATGACAATATCCAAGCTGTCGAATATCTAGGGGAATATTATTATAATCAGCATACACGAGAAAATCGAGTAAAGAATGCTGCATGGAAAAATGAAAATGAATTGCTAACAAGTATGTTCATGTATATCAGAAAACGGGATAGAGGATTCAAAAAAGCTGATTTCTATATTGGCATGCTAGCCTATGAAATAAAAAATTACCAAAAGGCAATAACTTATTTGAAAGACCAGACAGAACCAGAGGCACTCGCCTTGCTCGCAAGTATGTACTACTATGGACAGGGAACCAGTGTGAATAAGCAGCATGCTGAAATGTTTGCTCGGAAAGCTTCTCAGCAAGGACAGACGCTAGGGGCGGATATTTTAAGAAAAATCCAGAGAGAAAAAGAAGCAGCAGCCGAAGAGCAAAGAAGAAGGAGTGTACCTGTAGAAGAGTCCCAGCCTTATCACGAGATTCACGATACTAGTAGTGATAGTTGCTGTGCTTTGGTAACGGCTACTTGTAATGCACTTCAGATTGAACATCGCATATATCATAGAACTGTTTATATCGTGCGGCATCTTAGAAATAAAGCGGTAGAGATGTCTGTGGAAAATCAAGATTTAGCAGCTGCTTATTATATCTATGCATCAGATGTGGTAGCAAGGATCAACGCGCAGCCAATGGCAGGTAAAGTCTATGAGCATTTCTGGAAAGATTATATTGTGCCATGTGTAGCGGCTGTACGAAAAAGAGATTATAAAACGGCTTGGAGACTGTATGTAAAAATGACCTATCAGGGATGCGTGAAGTATAAAGTAAAGCTTCCAACTTTTGTTAGACAGGAAGCAGAAGCTGTATTACGGTAGGTTTGTATATGATACATGGAAAGAGCTGGTGAATACAGGCTATTTAAGACGATTGAGATTTTGGAAATCTGCATATATTGACAAATAGTGGCATCACAAGGTTTCTCAATTTTAGTCTAATAGCAAAATAAAAAGGTTACTGTATATTTGGCCTATGCCAGATATGCAGCAACCTTTTTATTTTGCTATTTTTATCTTAAGATTCTAAAAGGAAATATTTTCCATGCCCATTCTTTGTCCAACTTTCTGGATATACTAGAAGAAAAGCTGATGATCAGACAGCTAAAAAGTATTTCATAAGGAGGAAATAGGATGAGTGACAATGGAAACAATTTTCCTGAGATTCCATTTGGAAACAGGGATGATGCGAATGGTATGGCGAGTCAAGCATTACAACAGTGGGCAGAACGGTATTATGCCAAGCTGGTGGAGGAAAAGCAAGTAGAGGAAGAACCATCCATGTTTGATCAATTGTTGGATAAGGTGGGAGAGTATGTGGATCAGAAAATAGAGGAATTGCCACCAGAGGAGCAGGAAGCGGCTGAGATGCGATTGATGGAAACGGCAGATGCGCTGGTGGATACCATAGATAAAGCGTATACGGTCACAGACAAGGCTTGTGATTCTATTATTGATTCTTTGGATGAGTTGGAAAAGTGGATTGATAAGTGGTAATTGCTTGCTTGTTGTCTGTTGTTAGTTGTTAGGCCCAAGCAACTAAGATTAAATCAGTGTTTCCTTAAATAAGGTGTTGGTTTTCCAAAAAAGTAAGGTGTGAAACTGTTTTCACACCTTATCACACCTTGTTTTCAAAAAATAAGATGAAATGATGGCAAATCATGAGAAACATTTTCTTTAGAGGAAGTTATCAGAAAAACTGGAAAATTCAGAGAAAGTATGGTATTATCTATGCATGAGTATGCGGGTGTAGTTCATCGGTAGAACGCCAGCTTCCCAAGCTGGACAGGAGGGTTCGACTCCCTTCATCCGCTCCACATGAATTGCGAGAGCCCTTGCGGGCTCTTTTTTTGTGCCATGAATTGAATTTTGCGAGAGAAAGAGATTTTGCTTCCTGCGAAGAGTAGTCCCACCAAGTGATATAATACAAATGATCACACAAAAAAATGACCAGCCCCCCGCCAATAAAGGGCGAAGGTTCCGGTCATTTCTCTTATGCTTATTATAGCACAACTCTAAAAATGAAAAACATTTCAGAAAGGACGAACGCTATGCCATACACTTACTACGATATCGGACTGAATCTTTTTACGAAATCCTTCCCCTATCCGGAGAAGATCATCGAGGATGCGCACGCCGCGGGGATCCAGTGTATCCTGACAGGCTCGGAGGCGGAGGAGAATGAGCTCGTGAATGATTTCACGAAGACCCATGACGTCTACGGGACGTCGGGGATCCATCCGCACAGCGCCGACGAAGCGAAGGAGGAGGACGTGGCGCGCATCGAGGAAATATTGACTACGAATCCCCGCATCCTGGCGGTGGGAGAGACGGGGCTCGACTATGACCGCATGTACAGCAGGAAGGAGAATCAGATCCACTACTTCAAGGAGCTGATCCTGCTCGCAGAGAAATTGGGAAAGCCGCTCTTTCTTCATGAGCGGGATGCGGCGGAGGACTTCATCGCCTGCTTTGCCGGTCACGAAGCCATCTGTCCGCGCGCCGTCGTCCACTGCTACACGGGGGATAAGAAAACGCTCCGGCGGCTGCTCGATATGGGCTTCTACATCGGCATCACCGGATGGATCTGCGATGAGCGCCGCGCGGATGACCTGCGCGAGGCGGTCTCGATCCTCCCGCTGGACCGTGTGATGATCGAGACGGATGCGCCGTACCTCACGCCGCGCGGATTCCACCTGCCGAGGACGAATGTGCCGCAGAATATCACCTACGTGGCGAGGGCGCTTGCGCAGTACATGGGCGTCTCGGAAGAGGTGCTCACGAAATGCGCGAAGGAGAATACGGAGCGGTTCTGGGGAATCAGATAGAGGG
>ULTM01008082.1_pt1 | contig 24335 bp, 19 predicted proteins | sample 1957641 | NCBI WGS metagenome assembly ULTM01 (sample SAMEA4835735, study PRJEB28245) | human gut metagenome | biome: gut microbiome; material: fecal sample | place: Denmark | collected 2008 | reverse complement strand
GAAGCCATTTCCCTAAGAAGATATACAGGGCGGAAATTGTAGCTTCGGAATACCCAGATCTTGTTTGTCACATATGCAAACAGGATCGCCGCCGCCTGACAGCAGATCGTCGCCATACGGTAGTTCATGCCGTTGTGGCGGAAAACCGCATAGGAAATCCAGTCCACCAGCGTCGTCAGAACGCCGAATATCAGATACGATATCGTCTCCCTGTTTACAAACTTTCCCCAGATCAGGGATAACTTTTCCTTTATCATCACTTTTTCTCCGAAAAAAGAATTGTATGGGCAGCGGTCCTTCGACATACCCATACAATTCCTGTACTTCTTGGTTTAATATTACATTTCCTCTAACAGCTTGTTGACACTGACCAGCTTGACGCAGAGTGCAAACAGCTCGGTTGCAGTGATCAGATCCTGCAGCGGCGGATAAGATGGAGCAATACGGATGTTGCGATCCTCCGGATCCTTGCCATATGGATAAGTTGCACCGGCTCCGGTCATGACAACGCCTGCTTTCTTGCACTTCGCAACGATCTCCTTCGCACAGCCGTTCAGTGAATCAAAGGAAATGAAGTAGCCGCCGTGCGGTTTTGTCCAGGTACCGATCTCCAGTCCGCCCAGCTCACGGTCGAGAATATTCTCAACTGCCTCGAATTTCGGGCGCAGGATGTTGGCATGCTTTCTCATGTGCTCTACCATGCCGTGGATATCCTTGAAGAAACGCACGTGGCGGAGCTGATTCACTTTATCATGACCGATAGTCTGAATCTTTAACTGTTTCTTGATATCATCCAGGTTATTGTGGGAGGTTGCGATTGCCGCAATGCCGGAACCCGGGAACGTAATCTTGGAGGTTGAAGAGAATTTGTAAACCATATCCGGGTTGCCGGCTTTCTTACATTCTGCCAGAATCTCCAGCACATGATCCTGCTCATCATCGTATAAATGGTGGATGCCATAAGCATTGTCCCAGTAAATACGGAAGTCCGGAGCTGCCGGATGCATGCGTGCCAGACGGCGGACAGTCTGATCGGAATAGGAATTACCGGTCGGGTTGGAGTATTTTGGAACACACCAGATTCCCTTTACGGTCGGATCGGTGGTCACATACTTCTCCACCAGATCCATATCCGGACCATCTGCGGTCATCGGAATGTTGATCATCTCGATACCAAAATATTCAGTAATGGAGAAATGTCTGTCATATCCCGGTACCGGGCACAGGAATTTAACCTTGTCAAGCTTGCACCACGGGGTATTTCCCATAACGCCATGAGTCATAGAACGGGAGATGGTGTCGTACATTACGTTCAGGCTGGAGTTTCCATAGATAATGATATTGTCAGCCGGAACCTCGATCATATCCGCTAACAGCTCCTTCGCCTCGCTGATACCGTCCAGGCCGCCGTAATTGCGGCAGTCTGTCCCATCTTCGCAGGTCAGATCACTGTCGCTGCTCAGTACGTCCATCATTCCCATCGATAAATCAAGCTGCTCTGCACTTGGCTTACCGCGTGACATATCCAGCGTCAGATTCTTGCCCTGAAACTCCCGGTACTGCTCGCTCAGATCACGCTTAAGCTCCAGAAGTTCTTCTTTCGTCATCTCGCTATAAGGCTTCATCCTTCAACATCCTCCTTGTTTCTCTTATTTATTTCATCATAATTTCATAATCTGCTTTTCATCCAGCTCCCCTTGTTCAAGGGTTCGGATCATCTCATCTAAGCATCGTTATAATAATAACATAGGTACAAAGGGCATGACAAGCATTAATTTGTTATGTCAGCACATAAAATTTGTTATATGGTACCGCTTGTTTTTTCCGATTCGGTGCATTTCACGGACACCAAATTATAATAAAAACATGATGTTCCCCCTTCTTTCATATACTTATGAAAATATATCTTTCAGGTCACATCATGTTCATTCATTTTCCCATGCATTTTGTTCCATCACGTTTCCGGCACATCATTTCCCCGCTGCTGGTTCCCGCCCTGTTTGCCATCTCTTTCTTCGCCGGGCAGACTGCCGCGCATTTCCTGCGCCGTCCATCCGGGCACATGGTTTCAGCGCCTGTTATCGCCTGTGGCTCGCTCCCACCTGCCTTTGATTCCGGCTCGATTCCGGTTTCCGCAGATGGAAACTGGGGACTTGGATTTCCCAGTCCAGGGCAGACACCGGTCGGCAATGCCTCCGCCGACACTTTAAAAAATTTTGATGCTTTCTATGTAGGCGATACCTCCAAGCCCGTCATCTATCTGACCTTCGACTCCGGATATGAAAACGGCTGCACACCTGCCATTCTGGAAGCACTGAAAAAACACCATGTCCCGGCAACCTTTTTCGTCGTCGGCAACTATCTCGAAACCAGTCCTGAACTGGTAAAACAGATGATCGCAGAGGGTCACACCGTCGCCAACCACACGTATCACCATCCCGATATGTCCCGCATTTCCGACAAAGCAGCATTTGAAAAGGAGCTGACTGCCCTGGAAACACTCTACCAGTCCGTTACCGGGCAGACAATGAAAAAATATTACCGTCCGCCGCAGGGCAAATACAGTGAATCGAACCTGCAGATGGCAAAGGAGCTCGGCTACAAGACCTTTTTCTGGAGTCTCGCCTATGTGGACTGGATGCAGGATCAGCAGCCATCCAAAGAAGAAGCATTTTCCAAGCTTCTGACGCGCATCCACCCCGGCGCGATCGTCCTTCTGCACAGCACTTCGCAGACCAACGCTCAGATTCTCGATGAACTTCTGGCAAAATGGGAGGAAATGGGGTATCAGTTCGGGCAATTAGATGAATTATAAAATTATACCAGCAGCATTTTCCGGATAAACGAAAGGATCGCGCCTCCGATGCTGCAGAACAGCAGAAATCCGTGGTTCGCATTGATCGCCTCCAGCGCCGCATAGCCGCCGTCCACAATCGGCTGTAAGCTGCCCGCATTCTTCGGCATCAGGTACGCTGCCGGACCGGCTACTAATACCAGAACAAGGATGATTATAAACGGGATAAATCCGCGCCCCGTATCGTATTTTTGCAGCCGTACTTTACCACCCGCGTGCTTGCCTGACAGAATCCACAGGCACCAGATCGCGCCCATCAGTACCAGAAATACGCCAATCCCTACATAGAGTCCCAGACCATAATTTTCCTCTGTAATCATAGTTCCGATATAGCCCAGATCGTCGCCGCCATACCGAAATGCCTTCGCATTCGCCCAGGTGATTCCCGCCATCAGAAGAAAACTGGCTGCCTGCATCACGCGCGCCATCAGCACAACCACGCCGGTTACTCCGGCTGCCGTCACATCCAGCACGGACGGACCGTCATTTGAGTCACTCTGCGTATGCGCCTCACTGCGCTCCGCCGCCCGTCTGGTGCGCTCTGCCTCCCGGGACTGGCGTTCCAGTTCCCGCTGGTGGCTGCGCTCCATCCGGTTTTTCTGACGCTCTGAGCGCTCCCTCTCCGACTCCAGAGCATGAAGGCGTTTTTCCATCTGCTTCTGCTGTTTTGCATCCCGCTTATCCTCTTTCGCGCTGGAAGAAGAACGTCTCGCGTCCTGTCGTCTGCGCGATGCCGCTTCACGGTCACGGCGGGCATCCTCCTGTGCCTGGGATTGGCAGCGTTCATTGTCGCGGCGCTCTTCCTCACGCTTCTGTGCGTCCTGACTCTGGCTGCTCCGCTTTTCCTGACTATTTCGTTTCGATCCAGAGCCGGATTCCGCCTTTTTCTCATCCGATTCCGTCCGAGCTGGATTCCGCTGTTCTGAATCACCGTCGTCATAGCTATTTTCCGGCTTTCTTCCCACCGTTTCCTGTTCTCGGCGTACTGTATCATTTACAAGCGGAGTTCCGCAGTTACTGCAAAAATTTCCAACTGCTTCCTGTCCGCATTTTGGACACTTCATTCTATTTTCTCCTTCCTCCAAACGATTCTTTCCATCCATTTCCGCACTCATTTCTGGCATTTGAAACACATTTAAACAATGTACATTTTTTTACACAGCCAGAACTTTATTTCCTGTTTCCCATGCCCAGCTGCCAGAACGCCACTGCACTCGCTGCTGCCACGTTGAGCGAATCCACGCCGTGTGACATCGGGATTTTCACGGTGTAATCGCACGCCGCGATCGTCGATGCCGCCAACCCGTCACCCTCGGTTCCGAGAATGATTGCTAATTTTTCTTCCTGCGAAAGCGCCGGATCCGCGATACTCACGGAACGGTCACTGAGCGCCATCGCCGCCGTGCAAAATCCCAGCTTCTTAAGCGTTTCCATACTGTTCTCCGCCCAGTCGCCCTTCGGAATGTACGTCCACGGCACCTGAAACACTGTTCCCATACTGACACGGCTTGCGCGGCGGTACAGCGGGTCACTGCATCCCGGTGTCAGAAGCACCGCATCCATAAAGAGCGCCGCCGCTGACCGGAAAATCGCCCCCACATTCGTAGGATTTTCTACATTCTCAAGAATCGCGATCCGTCTGGCACCTGCACAGATTTCCTCGATCCCCGGCATTTTCTTCCGTTTCACCGCACACAGCATCCCGCGCGTCAGTTTAAAGCCGGTCAGGCGCGTCAGCACATCAAATGGTGCCGTAAACACAGGCACTCCCGCACACTCCGGGCGTTCCAGAATCTCCCGCCCTTCTGTCTCGATATGGCGTTCTTCCATCAGAAAAGAAACCGGCTCATATCCCGCGTCGAGCGCCCGCCCGATGACCTTCGGGCTTTCCGCAATGAAAAGACCATCCTTTGGTTCATTATAATGAAATAACTGCCCCTCGCTCAGCCGGGCGTAGATATCCAGCTCCGGCGCTTCCAGGGTTGTAATTGAAATATGATTCATTCTGCTTTTCACCTTTTTTAATATGGTTTTCATGTTCTATCGAGTATACCACATTTCTTACAAAAAGGAAGTGCCGATTATGGACGCTGACATGAAATCATTCCTCTATTCTGCGCATTCTATCATCCTCTTTCCGATTTCGTTCCTATTTCCGTGTAAATCTATCTTCGGCAAAAGATTTCGATTTGTCACATTAAAAATGGCAGCAAATAAAACGGTTTCAACAATAAATTTTCCTCTTTCCCCACATCTTTCTGTGACAGCAAATATAGGTTATGCACATTCCTTGAATATTTTCTGTAAAACTCTCGGATTGACTCATGTTTTCCCGTTCCGGAAGACTTTATTTCAAAAGCATTTATTTTGCAACACACTTTTTAATGGCATTTTTATAAAATTTAATAAAAAATGCACCTTGGCACATTCTTTATGGAATAATAAAAAAAGAGCAGCAAAAACTGGATTTACGCTCGTTTGCTACTCGTTTCGGTATTATTATATTTCCTGTTTTAAAAAAAGTCAAACCAAAAAATCACCTGTCGGAAACAGGAATTCTGGTTATTGGTTCACGGGCAGACACTTTGGGAACCGGCACTCCCACTCTCCGCTTCAACGCCTCAATATACAGTCCCGCAAACCGTCCCGGTGTCACGCGATTGTGGGTAATGTAACCGATCTCCATATAATCGTCCACATCAAGCGGAATCGCTACAATATTCGGTCCGTTCAGTTCCTCATTGATGACACCGCTGCAGATCGTATACCCATTCAGCCCGATCAGAAGATTAAACAGGGTCGCGCGGTCGGACACCAGGATGTCCTTGCGGCTGTCCAGCGTGCTGAGGATCTCCTCGGAGAAATAAAAGGAATTGTGCTCGCCCTGCTCATAGGACAGACGCGGATAAGGTTCCAAATCCGACAGGGTGATAGAACTGCGGCTTGCAAGCGGATTGGCCGCACCGATAAATACATGCGGTTTTGCCATAAAAAGCCGCGTAAATTTGAGGTCGTGTTCCCGCAGCGTCTTGCGGATCACCGTCTCGTTAAAACGGTTCAGATACAGCACGCCAACCTCGCTCCTAAGCTTCGCCACATCCTCAATCAGCTCATACGTCTGCGTCTCGCGGATACGGAAATCGTACTCTTCTCCGCCGTACTCGCGGATCAGATCGACAAACGCCTCAACGGCAAAGGAATAGTGCTGGGTGGAGACACAGAACTGGCGTTTCTGCGGCACAGCGCCAAAATAGCGCTCCTCGATCAGGTTTGCCTGCTCGATCACCTGTCTCGCATACCCCAGAAATTCTTCCCCGTCCGGGGAAATCACCACGCCCTTGTTCGTGCGGGTAAACAGGGAAAATCCAATCTCATGCTCCAGTTCCTTGATCGCCGCCGTGAGGCTCGGCTGTGCAATATAAAGTTTTTTTGCCGCCCCGCTGATGGTTCCGGCTGCCGCCACCTCCACCACGTATTTTAACTGAAGTAATGTCATGCCCTGTTCTCCATTCTTACTGATTTTCTGTCATTTCTTTCTGAACCGCATCTGCCACAGAATTACATCAGGATCAAATCCGCCTCTAACGCACCTAGTCCACAAATTTTTCCGTCTCTTTCAGACGAACCAGCGCTCTCGCCATCGCCGCGCGGGTGCTGTAATACTCGGAAATGCTCTGTTTCTGGCGCAGCCGCTCTTTCGCACGCTCTAATGCCTCCTGCGCCCGGATCCGGTCGATCTCCTCCGGTTTCTCGATCGTATCTGCCAGCAACATAACACGGTTGTTGGCGATCTCACAGAAGCCCTGCCCGACGACTGCCGCCTCCCACGAACCGTCCTCTGTCGCCTGGAAACGCATTTCTCCCGCTTTGACTGCCACGATCTCGCTCTCATGGTGCGCCATGACAGCCATCTCACCGTCCACCGCCGGAAGGATCAGACAGTGGCAGACTCCCTCATAGAATGTCCGGTTGCTGGATATGATTTTTACATGAAAATCTGCCATCCGTTCCTACGCCTCCTGTTTCTCTAAAGCCTTCGCCTTTGCCACTACATCCTCGATCGTTCCGACATTGAAGAATGCTGCCTCCGGGTACGCATCCATCTCACCATCCAAAATTGCCTTAAAGCCCTTGACGGTATCCTTTAACGGCACATACTTGCCCGGTACACCGGTAAAGTTCTCCGCCACGTGGAACGGCTGGGATAAGAAACGCTGTATCTTTCTTGCGCGGCCGACGGTCAGCTTATCTTCCTCAGACAACTCGTCCATACCCAGAATTGCAATGATATCCTGCAATTCCTTGTATTTCTGCAAAATCTCCTGCACCCGTCTGGCCGTCTCATAGTGTTCTTCTCCGACTACATCCGGTTCCAGAATACGAGACGAGGATTCCAGCGGATCGACCGCCGGGTAAATACCCTGTTCTACGATCTTTCTGGAAAGAACCGTAGTCGCATCCAGATGGGTAAAGGTAGTCGCCGGTGCCGGATCGGTTAAATCATCCGCCGGTACATAGACTGCCTGGATTGAAGTGACCGAACCATCTTTCGTCGAGGCAATCCGCTCCTGCAGCTCGCCCATCTCATTCGCTAACGTTGGCTGATAACCAACCGCCGACGGCATACGCCCAAGCAGCGCTGAAACCTCCGAACCTGCCTGTACATAACGGAAAATATTATCGATAAATAGTAACACATTCCGGTGCATTTTGTCACGGAAATATTCTGCCATCGTAAGCCCGGTCTCTGCAACTCTCATACGAGCTCCCGGCGGCTCATTCATCTGTCCAAACACGAGCGCTGTCTTTTCCAGAACACCGGATGCCTTCATCTCACTCCAGAGGTCATTGCCCTCACGGGAACGCTCACCGACACCCGTAAAGATAGAATAACCGCCCTGCTCCATCGCAATATTCCGGATCAGCTCCTGAATCAGGACTGTTTTTCCGACGCCCGCGCCGCCAAACAGACCGACTTTTCCGCCCTTGGAATACGGCGCCAGAAGATCAATAACCTTGATGCCCGTCTCCAGAATCTCCGCGACCGGGCTCTGATCCTCAAATGGCGGCGGATCCCGGTGAATACACCAGTGCTCCTCACCATCCAGCTTTTGTCCTCCATCTACCGTCTCACCTAAAACATTAAACAAACGTCCAAGCGTCTTTTCGCCAACCGGAACGGAAATGCCTTCTCCCGTCGGTGTTACCTTCATGTCACGGCTCAAGCCCTCGCTTGCCGACAGCATGATGCAGCGGACGATATTATTTCCCATGTGCTTGGCAGCTTCCATCACACACGTCTTTCCCTGATTTTCTACTGTGAGCGCGTCCCGGATCTCCGGAAGGGGACCGCTCTCAAATTTCACATCGACAACCGGACCGGAAACCTGGACAATCTTGCCTTCCGGCAGGCTGGTTTCAGTCTTTTTTGTCTCTGCCGCCTGTTCTCCCATCACACTCTCATCTCCTCTTCTCGTTCTCGTCTCTGTGCAGCCGCGCCGCCGCATACTTCGGTGATCTCCTGTGTGATCGCCGCCTGCCGCGCCCGGTTGTACATCGTATTCAAATCTTTTAAAAGTGCATCCGCATTATCCGTCGCCGCATCCATCGCCATCATACGGGCATTCTGCTCGCTGCAGAACGACTCAACCAGCGCGCCGTAGATAAATCCGGCTACATAGTTCGGAACGATCGCATTCATCGCTTCCTCCGGCGTTGGCCGGAGGGAAAACTCCTCCAGCCGCACATCGACCGGAATCGCCATTCCGTGCATATCCGGCTTGGTAATCGGAAGCACCCTTTTATCCTTCGCCACACTCTGCATCACATTTTCCATTCTTGTATACAGGACATGGATCTCATCCAAATCACCCGACAAATATCGTTCCAGAAGTATTCCAGCAATCCACCTTGCCCGGTTAAACGTCGGATCCTGCGCCGTATACTGGAAATTTTCTTCAATCGGGATGTGCTGGGAGGCAAAAAACTGCCGCCCCGTCTCACCGATGACAAACAGATGTACCTCGCGGGAAGGATCCTTTAAAAATGTATCCGCCATCTTCATGATGTTATGGTTATAAGCACCCGCCAGCCCTTTATCGCCGGAAATAACCAGCAGCCCCGTTTTCTTCGACTGGTGCCCTTCTTTTTCAAAATAGGGACTTTCCATGTTCGGCAGATGCCTCTGGATACGCCGGATGACATTTTGCAATGCATAGAAATACGGCTCCGTCTCTGCCAGTTCTTTTCTGGCTTTCTTTAATTTCGTCGAAGATATCAGGTACATCGCGTTCGTGATCTTGCGCGTATCCTGAATACTCCGGATCCGGTTCTGGATCTCTCTGAGTCCTGCCATCTTCCATCACCGCCTTACTGCTTATCCAGTTTTGCATCCGCTGTGGCTGCCTCCAGCGCATTTCCCTGTGCTTTCAGGAATTTTGCCTTGTACTCGCCCACCGCCTTCGCAATCTCGCGCTGGATATCCTCGCTGAGTGTCTTCGTCGTGCGGAGTGCATCGCCCACCTGCGGGTAGGAGCTTCTCATATATTCGTAAAGACCGCCCTGGAATGTCTTCAGCTTTTCCTTCGGAATATCTACCAGCAGATGGCTCGTCGCCGCATACAGAATCACAACCTGTTCTTCCATCGAGAGCGGATGCTCAAGCGGCTGTTTTAACAGCTCCATCAGACCGCTGCCGTAGGTAAGCTGTGCCTTAGTTGCCGGATCCAGATCGGAGCTAAACTGTGTAAATACTTCCATCTCGCGGTACTGTGCCAGGTCGATACGTACGCTTCCGGCTGCCTTCTTCATCGCCTTGGTCTGCGCTGCGCCGCCGACACGCGATACCGAAAGCCCTACATTGACCGCCGGGCGCATGCCCTCGAAGAACAGCGAACTTTCCAGGAAAATCTGTCCATCTGTGATGGAAATAACGTTGGTCGGGATATACGCCGACACATCGCCCGCCTGTGTCTCGACAATCGGCAGCGCTGTGATTGAACCACCGCCCAGCTCATCCGAAAGCCGCGCCGAGCGCTCCAGCAGACGGGAATGCAGATAGAATACATCGCCCGGATAGGCCTCACGTCCCGGGGAACGTTCCATCAGAAGAGACAGTGCACGGTACGCAACCGCGTGTTTCGATAAATCGTCATAGACAATCAGAACATCTTTTCCCTGATGCATGAAATATTCTGCCAGCGCCGTTCCTGCATACGGCGCGATATACTGTAAGGACGCCGGATCACTCGCCGTCGCTGCCAGCACGATGCTGTACTCCATCGCCCCGTGTTTTTCCAGTGTATGAACCAGTCTCGATACCGTTGAAGCCTTCTGACCGATCGCCACATAGATGCAGATCACGTCTTTTCCCTTTTGGTTCAGCATCGTATCCACTGCGATCGAGGTCTTACCGGTCTGGCGGTCGCCAATGATCAGCTCACGCTGTCCGCGTCCGATCGGGAACATCGAATCGATCGAGAGGATACCGGTCTCCATCGGGGTATCAACTGACTGACGCTCGATAATACCCGGCGCCGGTGACTCCACCGGACGGTATCCGGCTGCCTCAATCTCCCCTTTATTGTCGATCGGATTGCCCAGCGCATCTACAACACGCCCTAAGAATCCCTCGCCAACCGGGATACCTGCCATCTTGCCGGTCCGCATCGCGCGGCTTCCTTCTCCGATGGTGTTCGCATGTCCAAAGAGGATGCAGCCGATCTCCTTCGACCGGATATCCTGTACCATGCCTCTCACATCGCCATCAAACGCCACAATCTCACCGTACATCGCATGGTCGATTCCATCCACATAGGCGATGCCGTCGCCCACCCGGCTGACCGTACCGATCTCACGGACCGAAATGTCGATTCCATCCAGATTTCCTTTCAGAATCCCGATGATTCCCTTCTGTGTAAGGAAATCACCCGAATCCGGCTCTTTTGCCAGATTCTTTAATTTATCTGCCAGCGCCCGTTTTCTTCCCTCCGTGCTCCAGTCATATTCCTCACTTCCGACCCGGAGGATAAAACCACTTCCAAGCTCCGGCTTTTCTTCCTTCACAATCCGGAGTTCCCGTCCCGGATATTTCTCCGAGAGAAATTTCCGGATTCCGGCTGCCTGTTTTTCATCCGGCTCTTTGACATATTCCAGCACACAGCGCAGATATTTATCCGGCTTTTCAAACGCCTCCGCTTCCTTAATCAGATCCGGCATCATTTTTATTGTCTGATCCTGTGCCAGCACCTCGATGATTCCCCGGACTGCCAGCGGAAACAGGCTACGAACCAGATCTTCCCGCTTCTCACGGGTCAAATCCGGATTTTCAAGCTCTGCCGGAAGCTGCGGTGTCGCAGCCAGTATCTCAGCCGCATGCTGCAGATCATCGACAGAAATCTTCTGCCTCTTTATTTCTTGTAAATAGACATCAAGTTTCTTCATTCTCCGTCGTACCCGCTTTCTTCAAAAACTCATCATAAAGAGCGCTGTCATCCGACTTCTTGTTCATCGAACCAGCCGCCGCGTCCAGAACCAGCGACAAAATTTCATGCTTCTCCTGTTCGAGCATCTTATCCTTCTCCCGGCGTGCATCCTCGCCCGCCTTACGGATGACTTTATCTGCCTCTTTCTGGGCGTTTTCAATCAGCTGGCGTCCTTCCTCACGTGCACTCGCACGCGCCGCATCCAGCACCTTGTTTTTCTCTACTTCTATTTCATCCTGGCAGGCTGCGTATTTCTCTTTCTCCGCCTGCGCTTCTTCCTGCATCTTTTTTGCCTCATCATACTTTTCCTGAATGGCTGCATTCCGTTTATCGATCACTTTGTTGATCGGCTTAAAGAGGAAAATACGGATAATTGCATACCAGATTAAAAGGTTGATGATCGTAAAAACCAGGTTGATGTCCAACCGTAACATAGCCTTGCCCCACCTTTCGTTTTCTATCGTATCAGCTTAAAAGAATAATAATCAAAAGGGCAATAACGAAACCATAAATAGCAGTTGCCTCGGCAAGTGCCGCACCTAACAATAGAATCTTTGTGATTTTTCCCTCTGCCTCCGGCTGTCTTGCGACTGCCTCAGTCGCCTTAGATGTGGCGATTCCGATACCAATTCCGGCTCCTGCGCCTGCAAGAACTGCCAGACCTGCTCCAATTGCAATGATTGTACCCATAATAAAGTCTCCTTTTTGTAATTTTCTATTTCTCTTCTATTACTCGATTGATTCCTTGATAAAAAGCCCTGTCAGAAAGACAAATACATACGCCTGAATCAGACCGTCAAAGATATCAAAGTAAGCGCTGAACAATACCGGAAGCCCTACCGGAAGGATGTATTCAATCAATTTCATGATGACGAACGCGCCCAACACGTTTCCGAACAGTCGCATACACAGCGACAACGGTTTGATAAATATCTCCATGATATTGATCGGTGTCACGATGGCGATCGGCTCTGTAAAGCTCTTTAACCATCCTTTTAAACCTTTGACCCGAATCCCTGCTGTCTCAATCAGCACAATACTCATCAGCGCCAGTGCTGCCGTGACGTTCAAATCCTTGGTTGGCGGCTTGAACCCCAGTATACCAAGCAGGTTCGCCACGCCCAGATACATCAGCACGGATGTCAGATACGGCGCATAGCCTTTTCCTTCCTCTCCGAGGATTCCCTCGCCAATGCCCTGCAGCCACGTAACAGCGTTCTCCAGAAGGAGCTGTCCGCGTCCGGGATGTTCAACTTTCAGACCGTGCGTCACAATCAGTGAAACCACGAGCACCACTGCCATCATGATCCATGTAACCACAACGGATTCCGATATGCCGATCCCGCCAATTGTAAAGGCTGTCTCACAGTTTAATTCCTTGATCAGGGTCGCACCCAGATCTCCCATACTGTCACTTCCTCTCTCCGGGTTGTTCTCCCGCGGCTGCCCCGGCTATTTTTTTTCATTTCCCGATGCCGCCACGTGTTCTAGTTACTGTTCACGCATACGTGCCCAGTAACGTTTTCTCCTGTGTCTCCACATTCTTCCCGTCTGTTCCAGATCTTACTCCCGAAAATACAAATGGTAAAATTATATTTTTTTCCTATATCCATAGATAAAATGAATGGTGATAGTTATTGGTAATCGTTATTGTGGCTGGACATTTCTGGAAAAATACGATAAAGTGTGACTATATTTGGTAAATACACGTACAGATATAAAATCAGATAAACACTGTTTCAATCAGGCAGAAACAGTCCGACATACAGAAAGGATTTCAACTACATACATGGACATCAGTTTCGACTACTACAAGGTTTTCTATGAGGTGGCTCGATGCCAGAATATTACCCAGGCGGCTTTGAATCTCTGCCTCACCCAGCCAACCGTAACAAAATACATTCATAATTTAGAAGATATGCTTCAGTGCAAACTTTTCAACCGCTCCCAAAAAGGTGTGACCCTGACCGATGAAGGGCGGATCCTGTTCCGCCAGATCAACCGTCCCTGCCAGCAGATGGGACGAGCGGAAGAGCTTTTAAAAGAATACACGAACAGTCAGAGCGGCAAGGTTTCGATCGGTGCGAGCGAGCTGACAATGCGCTTCTTTCTGCTTCCTTATATTGAACAATTCCAGCAGCGTTTTCCGAATGTGACCGTGCAGATTCATTCCAACTCTGCGCCGATCACCGCTTCTTCCTTAAAGGCCGGGGAAAATGACTTTGCCGTCATCATTTCTCCGATCCACGAGATCATGAAGGAGCTGGATCTGGTTCACGTAATGCCGGTTGCCGAATTCCAGGACATCGTCATCGCCGGAAACCGTTTTTCCGAGCTGCAGAACCGCACACTCTCCCTCGAAGAGCTCTGTATGCACCCACTTGTCAGCATGGAATCCGGCACAACGACGCGGCTTTTTTGGGACAATCTCTTTGAGGAACAGGGGCTGGATCTGCGCCCGAGCATCGAAGTTTCTTCCAACGACCTGATCGCCCCGACCGTCTCCCACAATCTGGGAATCGGCTTTGTTCCCTCGGAATTTGCCCGGAACTACCTGCTCAACTACCGCGTGTTCCAGCTTCACCTAAATATCCCTATCCCGAAGCGCCAGATCCTCGTCCTGCAAAACCCGATGCGCCCGCTGACGCCGGCGGCACAGGCATTTCTGGATATGCTGAAACAGCCGGTGCAGGAAAGTATAGGGAATGGACAGCCGGTCTTGTTACACCCATAGGGATTTTCACTAAAAACACCCTGTCGGTCGGATTTTAATGCTCCTGACAGGGTGTTTTTGTTTGTAATCTACAAGCTTCTAACCTCTTCATATAAATGAAAGTGATTTTTTCTAAATTCCAGAAGCCCTTCCCGCTGCATTTTCCCCAGCTCTGCCGACAGCGCCGACCGGTCCACACCCAGATAGTCGGCGAGCTGCTGGCGGTTGAATGGGATATCAAATCTCTCGCTCTCATTTTTTACCGCCTGATCGGAGAGGTACGACAGAAGCCGTCCCCGGATGGATTTCGACGATGTATTGAAGATCCGGCGGGACAGCTGCAAGTTTTTCTGCGCCGAGATTGCAAGCAGGTTGCGGATAAGCTGCGTGTGATGTCCGCAAGAATTGGGACACTGCGACAGCATTTTTCCAACATTTAAAAACAGCACTTCCGTCACCTCCGCTGCAAACACATCGACCAGCAGCTTTTCCCCCGGCACGCACGCATATGTCTCCGCAAAAATCTGTCCCGGTTCTACCCGGTCTAGAATGCTGCGGTTGCCCCACAGATCATCGTTGACAATCATCACACTTCCGTGCATCACCACACCCAGAGATGTGACCGTATTCCCCGCGCGATAAATCATTTCTTCTTTTTCATAACTGCGTTCCTCCGCCCCCAGACAGGACAGCATCTCCCCGATTCCGGATTCGCCCGCGCCTCGAAACAGGGGGCTGCGGCTTAGAAGCTGCATTTCGAAGGGAGTTAAATTCAGGCTGGCGCCCGTTTTATAGTTTGATGCCATATAGATGTTGACCTTTCTGTTTTAACTAAGTGTTCTTATTATATCAAATATTTTTATATTTTTCTGCAATCTGATTTCCCGTTCTTGCACATCCATGCAACTTCTGCGATAATAGAAACATTCCTATATCAAATGAAGCTTTAAACCAGAAGATTTATCGGACAGGATATTTACATAAAGAGGAGACTTTCAAATGATCGAGCCAAACCAGATTCTTCAGACATATATCCGCCAGTATCAGGCGGCAAGCAAGAAAAAAAGAAAGACCAGTTCCCGCCCCCGCGATCTAAGCGAGCGGACCAACCGGCTGTTTAAAACACTGAAACGCACCAAACCGACACAGGTCACCAGCCTCTCGCTGGAGGAATGGCACCGCCAGATCAAAAATCTGGCTTATTTTGCGTACCGTTCGCACAACGATGCTGTCACAAAGCTCATTGAAACCAGCCTGCTGCCACAGCTCATCCGCCTGGATGAGGCAATGTTTCTGCCCGCCCAGCGCGATGATATTTCCGTGGATTTTCTGAATTATCTGGAAACAGAATTGGATGGTCAGCTCTGCACGCAGACACTTCTGGAGCTTTACCAGATCTATAAGCGCTACGTCATCCAGTATAAAATCATGGATCTCGTCCCATCCCGCCCAGAGCTGGAATTTCCGGAGACTATGGCGATGAACCGCCGTTTCATTCTCCACATCGGACCGACCAACAGCGGCAAAACATTTCACGCGCTGGAACGCTTAAAAACAGCGAAAAAGGGCACTTACCTCGGTCCGCTGCGCCTTCTGGCGCTTGAGGTATATGAAAAAATGCACGACTGCGGCATTCCCAGCACCATGCTGACCGGTCAGGAGTGTATCGCCGACGATGACAGCCGGATCACAGCTTCGACGATCGAGATGGCAGATTTCTCCGAGGAATACGATATTGCCGTGATTGATGAGGCACAGCTGACCGCCGATCCAGACCGCGGGCATTGCTGGACAAAGGCGATTCTGGGACTGAAAGCCCACGAAATCCATGTCTGCATGAGTCCCGCCGCTGAATCTGCTGTCACACACCTGATCCATCTGTGCGGCGACAGCCTTGCCATCTGCCGGTATCAGCGCAAAACTGCGCTCATCTGTGAGGACACGCCATTTTCCTTCCCGGAAAGTGTTCTTCCCGGCGATGCACTCGTCGTATTTTCCAAAAAATCTGTGCTGGATGTGGCGGGCCGTCTGGAAGAAGAAGGTATCAAGGCAAGTGTTATATACGGAAGCCTGCCGCCGGAGATCCGCCGCCGCCAGATGCAGCTTTTTACCAGCGGCAAAACCAAGGTGGTCGTCGCCACCGACGCGATCGGCATGGGACTCAACCTGCCTGTCCGGCGTATCGTATTCGTCCAGACCCAGAAATTTGACGGTACCACCCGACGCGGTCTGACCGTACCGGAGGTCAAGCAGATCGCCGGGCGCGCCGGACGCTTCGGACTCTTTGACACCGGCTACGTCAATGCGATGGGGCAGGAATCCCTTGATTATATCCGGGAACATCTTACTCAGGAGGAAGAACCCATCGAAAAAGTCAGCCTCGGTTTCCCACAGATTCTCCTCGATCTGGACGAGCCGCTGGACGTTATCATCAAAGTCTGGAAATCCGTTGAGCCTACGCCTCCGTTTGAAAAGGTCAGCGTCGATGAGATTTTAAGCCTTTATGCGCAGGCAGAACGCTACAGAGACGATATCTACGGATTCGATGACAAACGAATTCTCTACCGCATGATCAGCTGTCCGATCGATATCAAGGATCATCAGGTTGTCCTGCAATGGCTGCGCTACTGCAAGGATTACCCGGCGGACAAACGCCTGAAACACCCGGACAAAGGCGCCGGCTCCAAGCTGGGGCTGCAGAAATACGAAACGTATTACCGCAAGCTCGACCTCTACTACCAGTTCTCCCACCGTTTTGACAAGATCATCGACGAGGACTGGCTCGAACAGGAACGCAGCCGCACTGAAGGCACGATCATGCAGTATTTGTCCAAGGGCAAAAAAAGCTACATCGCCCGCTGCCAGCGCTGCGGACGGATGCTGCCGGTTGGATATCCGTTTAAGATTTGTGAGCCGTGTTTTCATCACAGTTCCATTATCGATTAGCCCCTGATTTTACCGTTTTACGTTCCGGCTGTTCAACACCACCAATGCCGTAAAAATCAAAAGAATGCCCAGCACATTTTCAACCCGCAGCATTTCTCCAAATACCACAATCCCAGCCACAGCTGCCACCATCGGCTCAGAGAACGCCAGAACCGAGGCTTTTCCTGCCTCCATCTGGCGGAGTCCCAGTGTGTAGCTTACAAACGGAAAACCGGTCTTAACCTTCATCCCCGACAACTGTCTTTTTCACCGTTCCGTACTTTCATGGTTATATTTCTGTTTACAACTTGAACGGCATCTGCGAATTGGATTTATTATATGCCCACCGTTCCACATTTGCAAGTCTTTTTAGTCTATTCTTTTTATTTATCAGATATAACCAGATTTCAAAACAGTGCAACTGCCGTATCCAGAATCCAGTCATTTCAGTCCGCTTATTTCTTGTTTTTCATAATGATAACGGAAGATGGCATGGCGCGCTGCCTATTTTTTCGAATTTATGCTATACTACAGAAAGAGGGAATAAAATTTCAGGAAAATAAGGAGAATTTCAATATGTATGATGTGTTAATTATCGGCGCCGGTCCCGGCGGTATCTTTTCTGCCTATGAGCTGATGGAACGCAAACCGGATTTAAAGATCGCTGTTTTTGAGGTAGGACATCCGCTGGAGCACCGTAAATGTCCCATTGATGGTGATAAAATCAAGTCCTGTATTCACTGCAAATGCTGCTCCATCATGAGTGGATTCGGCGGAGCCGGTGCATTTTCTGATGGAAAATACAACATTACCAATGATTTCGGCGGTACTCTCTATGAGTATATCGGAAAGAAGACAGCCATTGAACTGATGGAATATGTGGATGGAATCAACCTCCGTTTTGGCGGGGAAGGCACGAAGCTGTATTCCACTGCGGGAACAAAATTCAAGAAAACCTGTATGCAGCACGGCCTGCATCTTCTGGATGCTTCGGTCCGCCATCTGGGTACGGATATTAATTATGTTGTTCTGGAGCACCTCTATGATCATCTGAAAGATAAGGTGGATTTCTATTTTGACTGTGCCATCGAAACCGTGGAGAAGACCGAGAATGGTTACAAGGTTTACAGCGATGATACAGCCTTTGAGGGTACGAAATGTATCATTTCCGCCGGACGAAGCGGCAGTAAGTGGATGCAGAAGGTATGCAAGGACCTGGATATCCATACGAATTCCAACCGCGTGGATCTGGGTGTCCGGGTTGAGCTGCCGGCTGAGATCTTTTCGGATCTTACGGATGAACTCTATGAGAGCAAGATCGTGTATCGCACGGAAAAATACGAGGATTACGTGCGCACCTTCTGTATGAATCCCAAGGGAGCTGTGGTAAATGAAAATACCAACGGCATCGTAACGGTAAATGGCCACAGCTACGAGGATCCTGCAAAGCAGACCCATAACACGAACTTTGCCCTTCTGGTGGCGAAACATTTTTCAGAGCCCTTCAAGAATTCCAATGAATATGGGGAGAGTATTGCAAAACTCAGCAACATGCTGGGCGGTGGTGTAATTGTGCAGCGTTTTGGAGACCTGATCCGCGGAAAAAGAAGCACGCAGCAGAGAATCAATGAATCTTTTACGGTTCCAACCCTCAATGCGGCAGCCGGTGATCTGAGTCTGGTTCTCCCGAAGCGGATTCTGGACGGTATTATCGAGATGATTTATGCCCTGGATAAGGTAGCACCGGGTACGGCGAATGATGACACTCTTCTCTATGGAGTGGAGGTAAAATTCTACAACATGGAGGTGGAAGTGGATCACAACCTGATGACCTGTCATGATGGACTCTACGTCATCGGTGACGGCAGCGGTATTACCCATTCCCTTTCCCATGCATCTGCCAGCGGTGTCTATGTGGCACGGCAGATCGCGGAGGCAATTTAATAATAAACGGTCCGAAATGTCTATTAAAAATGGATAAGATGCAGCCCCTATCGTCTGCCATCTTATCCATCTCATTTCACTTCTTTAGCTTACCAACATTTCATTCAGATGCATTTTCCTTGATTCCCACTCAGATCCCCAACTTTCGAAACAACACATACAATTCTTCTGCCTCGTCCATCGAAGGTTTCCATCCATATTGTTTTAAATCGACGCGGTCACCGTCCTCGGTGGAGTCCACCCGTATTCCATCCTGTTCCAGCAATTTTTTCTGCTGTCCCGGATAGTCGAATGCCGCCGCGCCGCTTAGAAAGCCCTTGGAATTAATCACCCTGAATGCCGGGACATCGCCCAGGCGGTTGGTGCGGAGCGCATATCCCACCTGACGGGAATGGCGCGGTGCACCGCACAGGAGCGCGACCTGACCGTAGGTCGTCACGCAGCCGTCCGGAATGCGCCTAAATACTTCTTCCATTCTCCGATAAATGTCCATAATTATTTTCCCAGCACCTCGTCCGCATGATCAAGCGCTGCCTCGATATTCGGGCAGAAATGATCGCGTCCGATCATATCCACAAATCCTGCCTTCTCCATCACGCGCATCGGCTGCTCGTTGACATGGGACAAAATCAATGTGACGCCGTTCTTCTGGCAGCGCTCATAGAGGGCAACCATCGAATTCATCGCTGTACTGTCAACTGCCGGAACAGCACGCATACGAAGAACCAGGCATTTCGTCTTCTCGCGGGTTTCAATCTGGTTGATGCGGTCTGCTGCACCGAAGAACAGTGGTCCTGTAATCTCATAAACAGCCAGTTCTCTCGGGATCTCCCGCAGACGTGCCTGTTCTTTCATGGCTGCTTCTTCATCTTCTGCAGCTGCCGCTAAGAGCTGTGCCTCTTCCACTGAAAGCTCTTTTCCGGCTTTTTTCGCTTTTCTTACTTCCTGCTCTTTGCGCTTCTGCTCCTCTACTTCTTCGACATAGAGCCAGCTTCTGACGCCCGTCTCATCGCTCATCCGCTTCATAAACAGCAGGCAGGATAACAGCATACCGATCTCGATCGCTACAACCAGATCGAAGATAACGGTTAAGAAGAAGGTCAGCACCAGAACCGCAATATCACTCTTCGGAGCCGTCTTGGTCAGACGGACGAAGGTTCTCCACTGACACATATTGTAGGCAACCATAAACAGGATTGCCGCGATGGTCGGCATCGGGATCCAGCTTGCACACGGCATCAGAACTACCAGAATCAGAAGCAGGACAACCGCATGAACCATGCCTGCAACCGGGGTACGGCCGCCATTTTTGACATTGGCTGCGGTACGCGCGATCGCGCCCGTCGCCGGAATACCGCCAAACAGGGCGGAAATAATATTACCCGCGCCCTGTGCCACCAGCTCCGTGTTGGAACGGTGTTTTCCGCCGATCATGCCGTCCGCTACCACGCAGGAAAGCAGAGACTCAATCGCCGCCAGAACTGCAATCGTAAACGCATCCGACAGGGAACCCTGAATCACATCGTAGCTAAACACCGGCAGACGGAACGCCGGAAGCTTATTGCTGACCGTGTAAAGGTCGCCGATCGTATTCACATGCAACGGCAGGAATTTTACCATTAAAATACCTGCAATAACCGCTACCAGCGATCCCGGAATTTTTTCCGTGATCATCGGCATCACAATCAGAATCGCCAGACACACCACGCCGACGATAATCGCGTGCAGGTTGACACTTCCGAATCCAGCTGCGAACGCTTTCAGCTTCTGCATCGTCTCGATCGTCTCCATGCCTGCCGGATAGGTTACGCCAAAGAAATCCTTCAACTGACCGATGACGATCGTCACCGCGATACCGGAGGTAAAGCCGGTCGTGATTGTAAACGGAATAAACTTAATCAGTGAACCAAAATGGCAGAATCCCATGATAACCAGGATAATACCTGCCATGATCGTCGCAACTGCCAGCCCTTCCACGCCGCTCTTCGCCACGATACCTGCCACGATCGTTGCAAATGCCGCCGTTGGACCTGCAATCTGTACCTGGCTGCCCCCTAAAAATGAAATCACAAATCCGGCTGCAATCGCCGTGTAGATACCCTGTTCCGGACCTACCCCCGAAGCCAGCGCCAGCGCGATCGAAAGCGGCAGCGCGATGATCGCTACGATGATACCCGCTACCACATCTGACATCAGCTGTGCGCCGGAATACTTCTTCAATGTTGTAAACAACATTGGACGTATTTTTTCCATACCTCAAACTCTCCCTTTTTCATCCCAATTTAAATAAAAAGTAATTGCCAGCCCTAAAAAGAACCGACAATTACCTATTATACAGCAAAATAAGGGTGTGTCCAGTTTTTTCGAAGTTTTAACACAGTAATGCTTCCGACTTGTTACTGGGCACGTATGCGTAAACAGTAACTCAGACTTCTAGATAAGCAGTTGTTAAATTTCTTAGTTGTGATTTTTTTGTCAAAATGACGGATTTGTAAAATTTCTGTCACAAACTTCCGGCTATTTTTTCGATTGACTTTCCTTTAAAAAAGTCTATAATTCGTACTTGTAAAAAGCATTGAGCAGGACACGATTTCCAATTCTCCACGTTTTCAGAGAGCTGCCGGGCGATGAAAGACAGTAACGCCGATGGAAATTATCCCCTGTGAGCTGATCGGACAAACGCATGCAGGATACCAGTAGTCCGGTCCGGATTCCTACCGTTAAAGAGGAACATATTCAGAATGATGGATATGGCTGAGAGATCGGCTTTACAGCCGGTAAAAGAAGTGGTACCGCGGATGCTTATGCCTCCGTCTTCTTGAACTTTTAAAAGTTTCAGGAGGACGGAGGCTTTTTTGTTTCCCCGCTCCCGAAACTCCGGCAAACTGCCGGGACACTAAAAACCATTTGACCTATGGGAATGGAGGTATCTTTATGAACACATTAGTTATCGTAGTTATCGCAGCCTGTTGTCTGGCGGCTGGTTATCTGCTCTACGGCAGATGGCTCGCCCATAAATGGGGCATTGATCCAAACGCCAAAACACCGGCTGTCACAAAAGAAGATGGTCAGGACTATGTTCCGACCGATGGCTGGGTTGTATTTGCCCACCAGTTTTCATCCATCGCCGGTGCCGGCCCTGTCACCGGTGCTATTCAGGCAGCTGTCTTTGGATGGGTTCCGGTCTTTCTCTGGATCATCCTCGGCGGCATCTTCTTCGGCGCTGTTACCGATTTTGGTGCCCTGTACGCCAGCGTTAAAAATGAAGGCAAATCGATGGGACTTCTGATTGAACAGTACATCGGCAAAACCGGTAAAAAGCTGTTCCTTCTGTTCTGCTGGCTCTTTACTTTAATTGTAACCGCCGCTTTTGCCGACATGGTTGCCGGTACATTCAATGCATATGAGACGGTAGACGGCGTGACCAGCTTATCCGCCGCCGCAACTGTCAACGGCGCAGCCGGAAGCATTTCCCTTCTGTTCATTGCCTTTGCCGTTGTATTTGGACTGATTCAGAAAAAGGCTCAGTTCCATGGCTGGAAACAGACCATGCTCGGACTTGTCTGCACGGTAGCTGCTTTCGTCATCGGCATGAACTGCCCGCTCATTACCACCAAGGCAAACTGGTCCTACATGGTATTCGCTTACATTTTCCTCGCAGCCGTTCTTCCTATGTGGCTTTTGATGGAACCGCGTGACCTGATGACAACCTTTATGTTTGCCGGTATGATTATCGGTGCCGTCGTTGGACTGCTTGTCGCACATCCGGCAATGAACCTGGCGCCTTACACTGGTTTCCACAATGAGAAATCCGGTGACCTGTTCCCGATTTTGTTTGTAACCGTTGCCTGCGGCGCCGTATCCGGTTTCCACAGCCTGGTTTCCTCGGGTACTTCCTCCAAGGCAATCACCAATGAAAAGGATATGCCGAAGGTTGGCTTCGGCGCTATGCTTTTGGAAAGTTTACTGGCTGTTCTGGCTCTGTGCGTTGCCGGTGCTGCCGCTTCCGCTGATGGCACGCCAGCAACCGGTACTCCGTTTGCTATCTTCTCCTCCGGTGTTGCCGGATTTCTGGAGATGTTCGGCATCCCGGTTTACGCTGCCCAGTGCTTTATGACGATGTGCGTCTCCGCACTTGCCCTGACAAGCCTGGATTCCGTTGCACGTATCGGACGTATGTCCTTCCAGGAGCTGTTCAGTGTCGATGACATGGAACACGCCGAAGGATGGAGAAAACTTCTCTGCAACAAATATTTTGCAACTGTTATCACCTTGGTATGCGGCTACATTTTAACCCAGATTGGCTACTCCAATATCTGGCCGCTGTTTGGCAGCGCCAACCAGCTGTTAAGCGCCCTGGTTCTCATCACCCTGTGCGTCTTCTTACGCGTCACCGGCCGCGAAAACCGCACGCTGCTGGTTCCGCTGGTTGTTATGCTGTGCGTTACCTTCACCGCACTCGTTGAGCGCTGCATCGCACTGGTAAAGGCTTACAATGCCGGAACCGCTGTCTTTATGGTAGAAGGACTGCAGCTTATCATCGCGGTTCTGCTGATGGTTCTGGGTATCATTATTGTGGTTCATTCCGGTAAAGTACTGTTTTCGAAATCGACTGCTTCGAAGACAGAAAACGATAAAAGATCTGAAATGAATAAACCGGCGCATTGCTAATAATTTCATCAAAATCAAATTATAACCCGACTATAGGTGCCAAAAAGGGAGTCTCTCGCTCACGAAACGAGACTCCCTTTTTTAGTATTTTTAATTCTATTGATAACCACTCTGCTACTATATGATGCCAACTCTTCACTTCTGAACCTTTCTCACCGCGAATAATTGGCACTTTTGTTACTGTTCACGCATACGTGCCCAGTAACGCACTTTTTTCTATTCTTTCATCTTTTCTCAAATTTCTCTGGTATTTCCCCTGCATTTCGTCTATAATAGGAAGCAAATTTTTCAACCGAGCACAGCGCTGACAGGCGTTGTATCAGACAGGAGGAGACATGGATATTGTATGTTTAGATCTAGAAGGTGTATTAGTGCCGGAAATCTGGATCGCATTTGCTGAAGAAACCGGAATCCCGGAGTTAAAACGCACCACCCGCGATGAGCCGGATTATAACAAACTGATGAATTACCGTTTAAACATCCTGCGCGAGCACGGACTGGGACTCAAGGAAATTCAGGAAACGATCTCTAAAATTGATCCGCTTCCGGGCGCAAGGGAGTTTTTAGACAAATTAAAAGAAATCACTCAGGTAATCATCATCAGCGATACCTTCTCCCAGTTTGCCGGACCTCTGATGAAGAAACTTGGCTATCCGACCATCTTCTGCAACTCTCTGGTTGTCAGCGAAAATGGTGAGATTACCGATTTTAAGATGCGCTGTGAGAAATCCAAATATACAACCGT
>ULTM01038913.1_pt1 | contig 25529 bp, 26 predicted proteins | sample 1957641 | NCBI WGS metagenome assembly ULTM01 (sample SAMEA4835735, study PRJEB28245) | human gut metagenome | biome: gut microbiome; material: fecal sample | place: Denmark | collected 2008 | reverse complement strand
TTATACTAAATAGCGAAACCGTCACCTTTTGCGAAAAGGTTTATACCCCACTTAGGGGGATAGCCTTTACCCCACTCTCAAACTTTACATACGCACTACATTACTTGTAAATAAAACTCAACCTGATGAATATGTGTATTGCTATCTATAATTACTTTGTCTTTGGGAACTCCTGTTATTATGTATTTTTCATCAAATACTAACGAAAGATAACAGTCTGTCTTCACTTGAGCAAGCTTATCTCTTGAGCATTCTGGCATGGTTCTTTGAATAATAGCGTGTGCCTTTTTAAAATCATAAGATTCTGCATACCCTACCTCAAATAATTTTTTACTATTAAGAATTGACAAAATCTTACTACACCATTCGCTTTTTGTCCAATCATCTAAGTGATACACAATAATTTTATATTTTTCACATTTATCAGCAAAATATTTCAATAAAATCTCAAATTCTTCATCCATTAATTTTCTATCAGAAAAAATTTCCGTTTCTATTATTCGTCCCAATTCATCTCTATCACCTTTATTTTTTCTGAATTTCTGCAAGTCATTTTTTAATTTTTCATTTTCTTCTAAGTCAATCCCTGAAAATTTTTTTCTTAATCCATATTTTACAAAGGTATTTTTCAAAACTTTCTTTTTTCTAATTTGCTCTATTATCTCACTCTTAAATAAAGTAAGCAAAGAATCATTTCTTTTATTTACAGCCATAATATCTATATCAATTCCTTCCGAACTAATATAAATATATATAGGAATTCGAACAAATTTAACGTAAACGTTTTCTATACTATCTATGCTTAAAAGTTCATCTGGTTCACTTTTGGTTTTATCGTTATATATATTCATTTCATCAAGAAAAACTCTGTTAACACTATCAATGTTTTCCTTAAATATATCTATATTGTTTACTTCAAACTCAGCATCCAGTTTCTTATCATTAACATTAACTTTATCGACAAACTGATATTTCTCATGTTCGAGAATGATTTTTCGGTTAATGGGATCTAGATAAACATTTTTAATTGTATCCTTCTTTCTTTGTACAGTCCTTAATTCTCGCAACGCTTGTTTTCCTTTAGCCAACAAACTGCAGCGATTTGTCGTACAATAGATCACATCTTTCACACTTAAATCTGCAAGTGTTACTTCCAACAGTTTTCTATCTATTCCCAAGATATTTACTAATTCATCTATTTCCTGAACTTCTTCATTTATCAACCGCAATACTATTTCATCCAATAACGGAAGCGAATAAAATGAACGTTTGGTAATTGAAAGTATTGTTCTTATTATTGGAACATAGATTTCATCGCGTTTTATGAAAAAATATCCATCATTCTTCCGTACATTAATATTAGACATAGCTCCAATTAATTTATCCATTATATTTCACCTCCCGGTATAATAAGGCACTCGTCCTCATGTTCACAAATATAATCAATAATCTCAATAAACTTATTATCTGGATCGTCAAATCTATAGAAAAAGTCCATATCTCCACAAATAATAAGCAAATTTTTCGCACGAGAAAAAGCTACATTAACTCTTTCTTTTTCTTTTTGAAATCCAATTGAGTTTTTAGTTCTGACTGTGCTATATATGATAACGTCATTTTCCCTGCCCTGGAATGCGTCAAGCGTATTTATATCAATTCCCTTCGCAATTCTATCATATCCACTATTATTTACAGATTTTCTAATTAAATCTTTTTGACCGCGATATCCCGTAATTATACCAATATCTAACTGTGAAAGCACTCCTTCTCGCTTAAAGTTTTCCAATAATTTTTTTATCAAATTATTCTCTGCATAGTTGCAATAAGACCCACCTTTAATCCTGCTCTCATCTTTTTTATCCATCATTGAAGTATCAACCCAAATAATAGATTTTCCTGCAAATTTTTTAATTGGGTGCATCCGATTCTTATCATCAATTTCTGTTGCAATTTTACCTTCATAAAAGACTTGGCTAATCAGATTTCCAATATTCCTTCTCATTCGATATTGCACAGTCAAAATCTGTTTATGTGTATCTGGCAATACATTGAATAATAAATCAAATAACCTGTACTTTGGTTCTTTTGTCAACTTAGCTATTATTGGAGATAGGTCTCGATCAGCATACGCTGGCAATTGATTCTGATCACCTACCAATATAATTTTTTTGGACTTTATAATTGAAACCAACAGTTCTGGAGTTGTCGCTTTCGCCGCTTCATCAATAATTACATAATCAAAATCTAACTCCTTAACAAAATCGTTTGACAAAAAGCCCACACAAGTTCCGGCAATAATGGTTGCACTTTTTACTACCTGATAATCTAATGTTTCTAAATTACTGCATCTATTAATCCAATCCTTTTGAATATCTTTGATTCTTTCCCATCTATCTAATGCTTTTTGCTCAGTAATATTAGCATACAACAAATTCTGATGTTCAATATATGTATCAGATTTCTCTTTGATTTCTGTAAACATCTTTTTTCTGATAGCATTCATAGTACAGGTTTCTTCAACCTTTGGTGATATATTCTCCGCACGGCCGATTCGGATAATATCCAATTTTCCTTCATCTATATCGACTAATCCCTCAATAATATTGTCTACTGCCGTATGTGATTGAGATACAACTAAAATTCTGGACGTATCATCAAATTTATTTATCTGCATTAAAATTTGTCGCACAATCTCTTTTATAACTGTTGTTTTTCCGGTTCCTGGAGGTCCTTGTATTAAACTAATGCTATCCGAATACAGCGCTTTTCTTATTGCTTCTCTCTGAGACACATTTAATGTATCTTTACTAAATTTAATATTCTGTAAAAACGGGGTATAAGTTGGTTCATCTAAATTAAGCAAAATATCTTTTAAGTTTTTAGACGAGTAATTATCATCATGCAATGCACGAATCGCATAATGTTGCCTTTTATATGCGCTTATGTTTGCTCTAAAATCTTCCATCACTGAACAATGCTTTCTAAGTAATGGGCGCACTTTCCCCATTTGCACTTTCTTGTCCAAATCGATAATAAGTAATGTTTCATCATCTTCATAGCTTATTCCATGATAAGTGCCTATGTCAAAATAGAACGAATTGCCTCTGCTATCTACATCTTCAATAATATAATTTTTATCATTTTCTAAACCATCAATATCATTATTTTTATATTCTTCAACAGTTAAAATTAATTGCTGATCTAATATGCTAAACGAAGAATAAACAACCTTTCCTACTCGTTCCTTCTCATTTTTCATGGATTCATCTAATCCATCCTGCCATTTTCCAAACAATTCTTCAAATAGCTCATCTTGTTTTTGTAACGCGCTTTTGCTATTTATATTATTTTTAAATTGTACGATTAGCTTTTCATTATCGTTATCTAACCTTTTATTACTATAATTTCCTCTTCCGCTTTCTATAAATTTAACTATACCATCGATAATAAAACCTCTTTTTTGATTACTAATTCTTCTATCAACGGATAATGGCATAATTTTACTAACCACAAATAATTCGTCTTTTTCATTATAGATACATTCAACTGCTATTTTCTTTCCAGAAAAAACATAAACATCCATATTATGATTATAAAAAGCAGAACACTCCTTAAACTGACTCTTTAAAAATGATTTTGTAAAAATAGTCATATTAGTATTGGCTTCAATTAGCGAAATATTTTTTAAGTATCTCAGCTTATCAACATCGATACTACATAAATATGTATCCTTTTGAGGAGCATTATCTCCAAGAATTTTCTCAAAAGCATCAATAACTGTTCCAACCTCTTGAAATCTATCTTTCGGTTCTTCCGCCACCATCTTAGCAATTACTGTTACTAAATTTTCCGGAACTTCTAAATCTTGCAAACTTCTGCAAATCATCTCTGTCCCGTTTGGCAACATACTAAACAAAATATAGAAAATTACTGCACCTAAGGAATAAATATCGCTAGCTTCCGTTGTACTATTCCCCTTAACTACTTCCGGTGCCGAGAAATTAGGAGAATAAAAAGGCAAAGTTGTCTCTTGCTCTACTATAGATTTAATCTTACTCGTTCCAAAATCAATAATCTTCACTTCTCCCGTGTCAATATTATACATAATATTGGACGGCTTTATATCGCGATGCAAAACATTTTTATTATGTGCCTCTTCAATCGCCTTTAAAATTTTTAAGCAAAGCTCATACTTTTCTATTTGCGAAAAGTTACTCAGATCTAATTCTTCAAGATTTGTTCCGTCAACATAATCTAGTAAAATTAATCCCCAGTCGTTTTTACCATTAAATTCTGCATTTAACATATAATCTCTAATTTTCACAATATTATCACACGAATTTAATGTTTTAAGAGCATCAACCTCACGCTTAAATATTAATTTTTGAAATCTATTATTTAACGAACCGATTAATTTTAACGCATAAACTTTATCGCAAATTTTTTTGTTTTTTTCTTTAACTTTTAATATAATCGTTTCACTAGTCCTAGATGTATGAATCACTTCTAATACTTCATAATTATCCATATTATTTTGTAACCCCTTCCTTGAGTGATAAGTTCATTTTACCACATCCACCTACATTTTACTATCCGAAAAAGAGCAAGAAAAAAAGCCGATCAGGAATCGCAACTCCCAATCGGCATCTTTTCTTACTCTTCTTCATTTTTACATTCAATCTCCGTTTCGTCCAGGAACACCACCAACAATGTTCCATCCTCAAAAACCTTGATGTGGTCCAGTGTTTTCAGCATGAAGTCCGTATCCATCTCTGTCAGAGGTTCTGCTCCATCGGTGTATTCTATGAACTTCTCTGCCCGATAACCTTCCAATAGGTTCTCGCTCTGCAGCTGTTCTGTCCACTGCTCCATGAAATCCTCTCGATTCTCCACCAATGCGTTCCAAGCCATCAGATAAGCCTTTATCAGCGTTTCTTCCTCCACATGGCGGTTGACACATTCCATGACTCCTTTGACCTTGTACCGTTCACCGCATTGCCATACCTTACGCTCAACACCCGTGCTGCTCCGCCAGCCTTTCCGTACAAAAACCTTATTGCAGTCTCCGCAAATTATCTTGGATGCAAATGGATTGCTTTCCGGTCGGTGGGAATAGTAGTTTGTCCCATGCTCCTCCAGATACTTTTTCCTGCGTTTTATTTCAAGCTGTACACATTCCCATATCCGCTTTGAAATGATGGCATCATGGTCATCCTCCACATAAAACATCTGAATTTCCCCTTTGTTCTGCGTCCGTTTCTTGGTGAGGAAATCCACCGTATAACTTTTCTGCAGCAAGGCATCACCCTTGTATTTTTCATTTTCCAACATACTCATTAAGGTTGTGGACTGCCACTTCGTACCGCCATCCCAATTTTTCACGCCTTCTCGTTCAAAAATCCTCTTGATGTAATCGGTTGTTTTTCCGTCCATGAATTCCTGATACAACCGAATTACAATCGGCTCCTGTGTCCTGTTGATTACCAGCTTCCCCGTTTCATCCGTATCGTAGCCAAGAAAACGCTTTGTACTCATTTTGTGTTTTCCTGTTTCAAACCTTCTACGAATTCCCCATGTGCAGTTCTCTGAAATGGACCGGCTCTCATCCTGTGCCAGTGAGGAAAGAATGGTCAGCAGCACTTCGTCCTTTGCATCGAGGGTATTGATATTTTCCTTTTCAAAAATAATCCCTATCCCTAAATCTTTCAACTCTCGCACATAGTTCAAGCAATCCAGCGTATTTCTTGCAAATCGGGAAATGGACTTAGTAATAATCATGTCTATTTTCCCCGCCCTGCAATCAGCAATCATGCGGTTGAATTCATCCCTCTTTTTGGTATTGGTTCCCGAAATTCCTTCATCCGCATAAGTCCCTGCATATTCATAAAGAGGATTTTGCTAATATATCTGCATGGCTGTCATTTCATTGACGCTCTTTCCGCTGGTGCTTCGTCCGAAATTGAACGAATACTCACCATTGCTGTAATTCCGTACAGGCTTATCCCTCGCCTGACCGAAACCAAGCAAACTTTTTATTCCCATCTGCTATCCCTCTCTTTCTTTTTGTATCTGCCTGTGATAAAATCGAATCTATAAACATCGAAAAAGTTCATAAAAATTTAGCAATTAAAGGCATTGATTTTTTGCTGTAAATTGCATATAATAAAAACACAGATAGAAATATCTGTGCAGCGGTTAGAGCGTCCAGTTAAAATGCTCGTTTAAAAGCGGTTAGATTGTCCAATTAAAACAATCGGTTAACAGCAGTGGGTGGAGTAATCTACCCACTTTTTTACTTTTCAGGAGGCTCTATGGATTGGTACGTTGTCGATAAAAAATACATCAATTACCTGACACAGTTTGATTCCCGTGTCGGATATGTGGAGTATGGAGAACGTTTGAAACTCCATGTGGGAATTCTTCTTACTATCGGAGATTTCCACTACTATGTCCCTATTTCCTCTGCAAAACCAAAACATCAGAAGATGTCCAACAGTCTGGATTTCCACAAACTCCAGGATGAATCCACCGGATATCTTTATGCGGTATTAAATATCAATAATATGATTCCGGTTCCTGATAACTGCCTTACTCAGTTAAAATATAATCAGGTAGAAAGTTTCCGTTCTTTCAGCAACGAAAAGGAAAAAACCGACTATGTTTACCTTCTCCAGAAAGAAAAAGCCCTGATTGACAATGTTCAGGACACTCTGCAAAACAAAGCCCTGAAATTATACCAGAAGTGCATTGCCAAGCCCGATTCTTCCCTTGCTGCAAGATGCTGTGACTTCAAAATGTTGGAAGAAAAATGCAGTTCTTATTCCGATACATAAACACAACCATGATCCTTCAAACCTCTCCATCTGCCGGAGAGGTTTTCTTTCTTAAAAAACAAGAATTCCTCTGCCATCATATACACTTCCCTCGCTACCCTGATTACGGATTGCACGGTCAAGTGCCATAACGGTTGCTACTGCTACATCGATTTTCTCCGTAGATTTTTCCTTATCCATTTTGATATTTCCGGCAGGGTCTTGTCTGACATACACATTATCCATCATCCACCTGAGAACCTTATACCCACCGTGGGCAATTCGCTCCTCAAGTGTCAGCTTCATAAGTTCCTTCGTTGGCGGACTCATATCCTTGTACCCCTGCCCGAAAGGAACAACAGTAAATCCCATTCCTTCCAAATCCTGTACCATTTGCGTTGCTCCCCAACTGTCGAAAGCAATTTCTTTTATATGGTACTTCGTTCCAAGTTCCTCTATAAATTTCTCTATAAAACCATAATGAATGACATTTCCTTCCGTAGTTTCAAGACACCCTTCTGCTGTCCACACGTCATAAGGAACATGATCCCTTCTGACACGGAGTCTCATGTTATCTTCCGGTATCCAACAGTAAGATTACTTATTTCAAACTCCTGCCATTGTCTTAACGACTCAATGGACTCGCCAGCAAACTTAGCATTTTTCTCTGACAAAGCATATCTTTCCTTAAGAGTTTCCGGAGAACAATACAGATAAATAAAGATATCGTACAAATCTCCGTCAGCCTCAGTAAATGCAACATTCTCCATAAAGGAATAGTGTCCATCTGAAACAATTACTTCATCATTCAATCCATTAATATATTCTGTGTATTTAATTCTAACTTGATGTTTCTCTTCTTCTGATAGTTCCGAGAAGGAACCACCACAAATACGTCTCAACTCCTGGCTTCCATTAATAACCTTTGCATCAGTTATTCTATCCATCAATGTACTCTTGCCCGCACAAGGCATTCCATATAATGCTATTTTCAACCAGTAAACACCTCCTTGAAACAACAGTTTCTGTCAAAATCGATAACGTCAAAGCCAACCTCATTTAAAGGTGTGTCGTAAGGCATTGAAAAAGGTAAATCAATGCAATTACCACATATGAATATCTTTCCATTTGCGTAAAAAACATTATCCATTCCTGCACCACACATACCACCGTACATGGTACAGTCGTATCCACCAGTTCTGACATTCAATCGTTCCATCGCTTTATTCAAGAACGTATTAAATTCAGGTAGCGATATTCCCTGTTTTCCAATCAACCTAGAAAACGTAATCCTATTACCAAATTATTCAAAGAAACCTATGGTCGCTTCCGGATTATCAATTATCTCTTTTCCAACAATACAATTCATAGAAGGATACTTCCCATTCACTTCTTTGTATAAAGCTATATTTGCCATCACTCGCTCATGAGTTCCACATCTATACTTGTCGTGAATAGCAGGGATGTTTTGTACCTCCTTATGATTTTTTGGTATGTACATATATCACTCTGAAGGCACATAATAGCAAGCTATTTATTTCACATACCTCTTTAAAACATTGTCAAAACACACTTTATTGTAAATATGTAATAATTGTAATATAATAACTGTAAAAAATAAGATCAGGAGGTAATGCATATGCCATCACTTAATAAATTTGAAAAATCAATCGAAAAGATTAGTGAAATATTTAATGAAAAAAATTGCCAACAACCCTTACTCAAAAGAATTAAGAATAATATTTAATGTAGGTTTACAGAGTAAGGATTTAGCTTTGTTTCCCAATATTCGTTCTGCATCATCTTGTTCTGATTACATAGAAAAATGGATTAAATGCTATGTAGATGCTACCCAAAACCCACCTAGCAAAAGAAAGGCATCTCCTAAAGGAAGTTGCAATGATCCTGCTTTAGAAAATATCGTATACTATGCTACTGGAGAAGAAAAAAAACAAATAAAACGTATGCTAGCATATCACAATCTTTTTATGAGTGCAGAAAATATTCAGGGTAACTTATTAGAAGAATACATTAACAATAATATACAGAAGTATGGTTGGGTATGGTGTAACGGAACCGTTCTTCAAGCAATTGATTTTTGCTCAATTGATGGAAGCGTACTTTTACAGATTAAAAATAAAAACAACACCGAAAACAGTTCATCTAGCAAAGTACGTAAGGGAACTACTATAGAAAAGTGGTATCGTCTTGGTTCTCGGAAAAGCAATGGCAAAATATTACCAGCATACAAATGGGATATACTTAATGATATAATTAATTCACATGTTATTACAGATATTAAACCAAATTGTAATATGACTGAAGACGATTATCAAAATTTTCTAAAACAAATTATCAAGGCTAATTCTGATATCATTTCTGAAGAATAAAACATTTTGTGGCAACCAATCACTATGACGGTTGCCACAACATTGTATTAAATACTATTTTTTTCTACTTTTTTCCATTTCTTTTTTCATGAATTGCATCCATGAAATCTCATCGGTGTTCTTATATCTTGAATACGAGAAACCTGTATTTTCGTACTTTATTCCGTTCATATCATCAATAATAGTTTTTGCAATTGCCTCACCTAATTTTACTGGAACAGCATTACCAATTTGCTTATACTGATCCAAAATACCACCACAAACTTTCCAACTTTCTGGGAACTCTTGAATACTCTTGTATTCTTCAACACTTAATGGTCTGTCCTCTGTTGGATGAGCCAAGTCAGTAGCTGGCATTGTTGGATTAGTAACCAATGTTGGTGATGGTCTGCTATATGATAATCTTCTTAAAAATCCTGTCTTTCCACCACCCAAATAAAATGATTTTCCCAAAGCTTCCTTCTGTAAGTCTAACGGAAGATCTTTCCAATATTGTCCTTCTTTTAATATTCGATAGTATTTTAATCTTTTCTCTGGAAACTCAATAAAATGATGTTCTACATTCATTGGAAGATTATCATCAAACGCATCTCTCAATGTACGCCATGCTTTCAATCCATCAGTTCCTTCTTCATTATGTGTAGGTTGAAGGTAACTGACTTTACCTCCACCTAGTTTTCCAATAATAACTACACGCTCTCTAATTTGTGGAGCCCCAAAATACGCAGCATTATATAAATTAAATGAAACCGTGTAGCCAATTTCTTTCAATTTATCAAGAATAATCATCATTGCGCCACCTTTAATAGGTTCTTCAATGTCTTTATACTTAAAAGGAGTTGACAATAGGCCTCTAACATTTTCAATAACAACATATGTTGGTTTTATTTCCGAAATAATACTTAAATACTTTAGAAAAACATTTCCTCGTTCATCATCAAATGCCTTTCGATTCCCAGCTGTACTAAATGCCTGACATGGTGGTCCACCAAAAATCACATCAACCTTTCTTCCTTCTGGTATCTTAGCCATTTTCAGAATCTCTTCTGCTGTAAAATCTGTAATATCTCCTATCAGTCCAATTTCAGGTTTATTTTTGGCAATAGTCATTCTGCAAGCCTTATTAAACTCACAAGCTAACAAAGCATCTATCCCACCATTTTTCATTCCAATATCTAATCCCATCGCTCCTGAGAAAAAACTCAATGCGACTATTTCCGGAATATCGTCACTCAACCGCTCATGATCATCCGGTTCAATTACCACGTCATTTTTTTCTATATATTCATTTAAGTCTTCGATGGATGTCAACCATTGGTTTCCAACTCTTTCAGCATTAAGCATACCATTTTTTATAAGTAGTCTCACAGATTGAACAGTCACTTTTAATTTTTTTGCAACCTCACCTGCAGTAAGCAAATTGTTAGTATCAATCATTGGTTTGTGCCATTTTCCTTTCCGAAAATTTTTATAGACCCATTGTACTATTTTTCATATCTGTTTTCAAGTTACATATTTGTTTACTTTAGTGAGTGCATATCATATCACTTGTAATATTTTCAAAAGAATGTTTAATCAAATCACCTTCTGGTTTCAAATTATTTTCAAGATATTCAAGTAACAGGGAATCTTCAATATAGTAATACATCTGTGGAACAACAAACCCTGGAAGATCATTTCTAAGTTGTTCCAGCGGAATCATATTTGTATTTTGAAAATTTGTAATTTCCATCGCCACCGTATGCATTTTCAAATAATTATCTATCCGTTCAACAGCCGCTTTATCATACGAAAATTTTTCCTTCCAAGACTCTATCATGACCTTGTTACTTAATATCATAATACCGACAATTGCCTTAACAGGTGCACTCACATATAAATAAGCTTTAACCGTTTCATTAGGAAAAACACGTCTATGTTCATATATTTTTTCTCCTGACAATACCCTCTTATAGACATCTGCCTTGAAACTTAATAACATTGTTCTCATCGCATCTTTTCTCTTTCTTCGATTTCACTTCAAAACCATTATGATATCTATTCCGTAGCTACAACCCTACGATTTATCCATAATGTATCTTCAAGCCTACACTCCAATGGAAACATTTACTGTACAGATATGTTCCCGAGTTAAGCATTCTATATAAGACATAAACGAATAACCCAAGTACCAAAAGTACTTGAAAGCCTTATTTTAAGCCATTCTTCCATAGTTTCTATTTCACCCTTGACATCAATACTACACTCTCGAGCATTGTTTCATTTTCCAAGGGCAGTTCTTTCACTTCCTCGCCGTTCACAGGAACGGGAAAATTGAAGACAATATTCTTGATCCAGCAGCCGTCCTTCCGCTTTTCCGGGAACAGTTCAATCCGCTCAATAAATGCTTTCATGAACTCTTTCTGCTCCGCTTCTGTTGCGGAATTGTAGACTTCATCAAAGGCAAGTAAAAGCTGATAGATGTTATCCCCGGAAATCTTCTCCTGCCGGATGCTTCTGATCTGGCTCTGGACTTCCTCAATCTGAATCTCGATATCCTCTATTTTACCATACTGTTCATCGTAACGGCGCTGTAAATCCAAAATTTTTCGGTCATAATACGGGTCAGTCACATCCAGGGTGTCCATCTGCCGCTCCAGCCGGGATTTTGTTCCCAACACCTGCCGGAGCTGTGTCTGCAACGCCTCCAGCCGCTTTTCCATATCTGCCGTATCAACAGCGGTGCCGATCTTCTCTTTGATGGCCTCAGAAAAACGAGGGTCTTTGACCATGGCGGATATGATATTCGCCACCATCTGATTCATTTCCGTCTGCTCAATATTGATGCGGAAGGTACACTCATGGCCTGTCGGCGTGACCGTGTTCTTGCAGTAGTAGTAATACCGGGTCTTTCTGTCCTTGCTGTGCGCTTTGGCGATATTCCCATACAGGCTCTTACCGCAGCAGGGGCATTTCAAAATGCCGGACAGGATATGGGCATGATCCGGGTCATTGACCTTCTCCCGCCGGTAGGAATTTGCCCGCCGTTTCTCCTGTGCAAGGTTCCAATCTTCCTCAGAGATAATCGCTTCGTGCTGTCCCTCATAAACAGGAAATTCCGACTGTTCCACCACATGCATCTCATTCCGTGTTCCCAGCTTCTTTTCTGTTCTGCGCCTGCCGTATGCGATCTTGCCGGTATAAACAGGATTATCCAGCACATCCTTCACAAAATCTCTGGAAAAGCCCGGGATGGTATTGTTCTGGCGGAGCTTCTTCACATAACCATGGCTGTTCAGATACTTTGCCACACCGGCAACGCCGTCGTTGGTATGAATATAACGATCATAGATTACACGAATCACTTCCGCTTCGTCCTCAGCAATCAGTAGCTGTCCGTTTTCCAGCCGGTATCCATAGGGAGCAAAGCCGCCGTTCCATTTGCCCTCACGGGCTTTCTGCTCACGCCCCGCCATGGTCTGTGTCCGAATGTTTTCACGCTCAATCTCCGCAACAGCAGAGAGGACAGAGATCATCAGCTTGCCGGAATCCTTGGAGCTGTCAATTCCATCTTCCACGCAGATCAGATTGACACCAAAATCCTGCATCAACTGCAAGGAGTTCAGCACATCGGCGGCATTTCTGCCGAAACGAGACAGCTTGAACACCAGCACATAATTAACGCCGTCTTTTCCTTCCTGAATGTCGTTCAGCATCCGCTGAAACTCCAAGCGTCCCTGTATATTCTTTCCAGAAAACCCTTCATCGGAGTATTCCCCAACAACAGCCATGTCCTCATATTCCGCATACTTCCGCAGTTTGTCCCGCTGGGCATCCAGGCTGTAACCATCCACCTGCATAGAGGTGGACACTCTCGTATACAGATAACACTTAGTCCGTTTCTTCTTCATGGCTGTCCCCCCTCTCCCCGGCAAGTTCAGCCGGACATTCGCCCGATATTGGCTTCTTCATCAAGCCCTCGTTGCGGATATAATATTCCAAAAGCCGAAGCACATACTCCGGGGCATGACGGTTATCCAGCTCCCATTCCGTGACAGTACGGTATGGAATCTGGAAATATTTACAGAACTCTTTGCGGTTCATGCCGGTGCTTTCCCGCAGTTCCCTGATTTTGTTTCTGCAATCCATTTATCTTTTCTCCATAAACAAAAAAATACACGTTGCGTATTTATTATAGCATGCCGCCAACAAATACGCAACGTGTAAATTCATATTTTCTTACGCAGCTTTCTCAAAATATTGCTGCGATATTTCTTCCTCGCAGGCTTTCTTCTCCTGCTGCTTCAGCACCTGCGGCCCATATCGTTGTATCAGCTTTGCCATCACATCAATACAGCGGTCAAATGCCGCATTATCCTTTGCGTTATCATAATACTTCTTCAATAGGCCGCTCCTTTCTTGCGTGATCGCCCCGAGTGTACCAATCCAGCACTTCCGGCGGAATCCGCTCCAATGTGCTGATCGCCGCTTCATAATCCCTGCGGAGCTGGCTGTCCTGCAACTTTTTCAGCACGCTCTTCTCCTGCGCCGCTTCCAGCGATTCTGCCAACTGGCTGTTTTTCTTTTTCAGCCGCTTGTTTTCAGCCACAGTTTGGGTAAACGTCACGTTGTACTTGGTCAGCAGCGTTTGCATCTTCTCCACGGCAGGGATATAGCCATCCAGCAGCTTACCGATTTCCTCAGCCTTGCTTTTGGCATTAAAGGGACTGATTCCAGCCAGAAGTCCCTCCAGCTTCTCTTTCTGCTTGGTCAGTCGGGTCATTTCCTTGAATACTCTGGGCGGGATGTGGTCACGCCCCGTCTGGCTGGCGCTCTCGCCACGCTCCAAGTCCGGGTACTTTTTGACCATGTACTTCCAAAATTCATCCTGCCACCAGGTCAGCTTTTTCTTGTTACCGACAATATCCTTAGCGCTGAGCCGCTGGTCCTCGGTCAGTGGGACAAAAGAAAGGTGCATATGGGGCGTTTTCTCGTCCATATGCACCATAGCAGATATGATTGTATCTTTGGATTGATGACTCTCAATGAAGGTAAGGGCTTCTTCAAAAAAAGCCCTGATGTCCGACCGTTTCTTACCCTTGAAGAACTCCGGGCTGGCCGTGACCAGCGCCTCCACCACCCGGACGCTGTCCTTTCGGGTTCGGCATCCGGCGGCTGAGATTTGCTGCTCTGCCTCCGCCCGGTATTTCCGGCTGGGCTGAATGAGGTGGAAATTGTACTTGCTCCGGTTGGTGTCTACATCGGGATTGCTGGCATATTTCTCTTTGGTTCGCTCATTGTGGGCTTCGATATTGCCGATTTCCGGTCCCTTATACTTGGCAAACCGGAGGATTGCATACTGCGCCTTTTCCATTACACATCCCTCCGTTTCTGCCATGCCAGGTCATAGCCAAGTACATCGGCAAGCTGAACGGCTTCCTTGTATCGCAGGGATTCCCGCTGCAATTTTGCTGACAGATTAGACACGCTGTCGCTCCAACCGTATTCGTCAGCCAGCAGGTCAACGACCTCCTGCATGGTATACCCGGCACGGACAATCTGTGCCTTGATTTCATTTCTGATATTGGATTGCATAAAATAACCTCCTGATTTTTCCCATAAAAAGAACCGGCTGCGCTAAACAGCGCACCGGCTTCACAGGAACGTGTGATAAACTTGATTCTTGTTTAGCGATCAAAATTGCTTTTACGATGTCCTGCCCACATGGCGGCATCTCCGAGTTTTCGATACCGTGTGTCTTTGCTTGAAACGGTGAAATCTGCTTCCGTTCCGTAAAAGCGGTTCACGTTTCAAGGAAACGTGATTTCGTGAAATCATGTTGCTCCAGAGAAAACTTCTTTTCGTTTTCCATTTCGTCCAAAAATAAGGCTTGAAAATCAGCCCTGTTTCCGTACTCCGGCAATGGCAGATTTCCATATACGGAGTGTTTTCGGGCAAATTGCTGCGTACATACGTACCAAAAAGTGGTGAGACATCAGTCCCGCCAGTCCTCCGGTACGTACGTACATTGTGACGCATCGGAAAACTCATTTATATGCGGTCTTGCTACAGCTTCGATCCCCATGAAGCCCCATACCCGCCGTCCGGCGGGATTCGTGACCGTATTGCAGTGTTCCAGATTGTATTTACTCCGGCAGGCAATCACGAAATCACTGAAGCTCCGGCTTTTCAGCGGCGTCAGGTTGTTTTCATCACACCACATCCGGTAAATCGCATACAGTTCCTTAGAACTGATGGACATATCCGCTTTCAAACGTATATAGCCATCGGATTCCAAAAAGTCATACACGTTGTTATTGTCCCGCTTGACGGCCTCCCGGTTTTCCCTGGTGCGCTGGCTTTCCGTGAATTTGAAATTGTTGTCCACAAGCCGCTGCAACCCCTCAAATGCCCAGAGGAAGATACCCTCCACCTCGGCCTTCATCTTTTCGGCCAGGTCAGGATCATCTATCCGGTCAGCAGGCTTCTCTTTGGTGGTCAGCACAAGCTGCCTGCGGTAAAAACCGTCACTCCGGTCATAGAGTGCCTGCAAATCCCCGTTGCTGAACGCCAGCAGACGGGCGAACATCCAGCCCTGGTAGCTCTGTTTGCCCTTGCGCTCCAAATCCATCTTGCCCTGTGCGGTAACAATAGATTTTACATAGTTGGTCTGCCGCAGGGCCTCCATCCGCATATCATCATCTACGCAAAGGAGTATATGCTCCAAATCCGCACGGGCAAATCGGTTCTCCGATATTTTCCCAATGCTGCCGTCTTTCATGTTGGTGCCGAACACGGATCCCAGTACAGCGCCGATCTGGGACTTGCCCTCACCGCCGTTTCCCTTAATGACCATCATGCGCTGCCCCTTATTGCTGGGAATCAGGCAGTAGCCGATAAACTCCTGCAAAGTGATGATGTCTTCCGGATACAGCAGCCCATCCAGAAAAGAAAGCCACAATGTAGGCTTTGGCGCATCCGGGTTGTAGGCGACCGGCAATCGGCTCCGCACGATCTCGGGCTTTCCGGGAATAAATCTACCGTCCAGCATCAGTGTGCCGTTGGAAAGATGAATCCTGTCTGGCTGGGGAGGGAAATCATCCACCTGCGCCGCCAGCTTCATGACTTCCAGGATGTTGCTGACCTTCCGGGGGATATTGTTCACGGCGCAGCATTTCAGCCGTTCAAATATTTCGCCCCGCAGCGGCAGGTCATCGGTCACTCTGCCGTCCGGTGTAAAAAAAGCCCGGTTGGAATAGATGATTTTTTGGCTGCTCAGAAATTCGTCGCAGAATACCGCTTCATTGATATTTGTCCCATCAAACCAGACCGGCAGATTGGGATCAGTCCATTTCCTGCTCTTTGCCATATGCTCGCACCTCCTTTTCCAGCCGGTTCAGGCGTTCCTGCAACCTATCTATGGTGCCGTCTTTTTTCAGCATATCCACGGTTTTTACCCTGCCCTCCAGTTCTTCAAATGTCAGTACATCCACCAAATACTCCACACGATCCAGCATCTGGCAGGCTTCCACAAAGCGGTCATCCCATTCTTCCTCCGGGCTGGAGGGAGCATATCGCTCCTTCCAGCCCTCCAGCAGATGCAGATAATCGCACAATACCCGTTGACAGCGCATCTCATCTCTCTGAAATGCCTTTGCCAGCGGGTATTCCGGCTTTTTCAGCGCTGCGGCTGCGGGCGGCTTGTCTGGGTCAAGTCCAAAATCATACGCCAGCTTTTTCACCGCCTCATAGTTGGTCAGGCCAAACAAACGGGCAGTGAACTCGATTACATCTCCGTGCGCTCCGCAGCCAAAGCAGTAGAAATAATCCTCGTTCAGTTTCATGCTGGGGTGCCGGTCATCGTGGAACGGGCAGCAGCACATCCCATTCCGCTGTACCTCCACTCCGTAGTGTTCGGCAGCCTGCCGGACGGTCACGTTTTCCTTTACAATTTTGTAGATACTCATGTGTTTTCCTCCTTCATTTTTCGTACAGGTTTTCCCTGTCACCTCAATGTACGGAGAAAAAGGGGGTTTCCTCAAAAATCCGTCAGAACTGCAAGAAACAAAAAAGCCGCCCTGAAATCTTGCAAAATTGCAAGACCTCAGAGCGGCAGATGTTCACAAAGATATGTTGATACTATTCCGATTATGGAATATAATTGACTTAGAATCAGGAAAGGACAAAATAAACCATGAAATACCTTTCTACCTTTGAAGCAGCGGAAAAATGGGGCTTATCGCCCCGGCGTGTCGGCGTTCTCTGTAATGAAAACCGTATTCCCGGCGCACAGCGGGCAGGCAGCCGCTGGATTATCCCGGAAGATGCGGAGAAACCAAAAGACGCCCGTATCAAAAGCGGGAAATATATCAAGAAAAACTGAGAGGGGGCTTGGATATGGAGCAGCGGTATCTTCCCAGCACGCCGCAGCAGCGGTTGCAGGATTTGATGAAGGAACATAAAATTACGCAAGCGGTTCTGGCCAAGAAAATCGGTGTTACCGAAAGCACTCTGAGCCGTTTCATCAACGGGACGAAGGATACGCTCAGCCTGGATCAGATGATTGGCATTGCCCGCATCTTCAATGTTTCTACCGATTTTCTCCTGTGCATGACCGATGTCCCTGACCGGAAAAACTACGACATTTCCGAGCTGGGATTGTCCGCAGAAGCGGCACGGAACCTTTATACCGGCAGAACCAATCCGCAGGTGGTAAGCCGTCTGCTGGAAAACCGCCGCTTCGCCCAGCTTACCAATATGATTGCGCTGTATTTTGATGATACCCTTGCCTCTGGTTTTGCGGTGCAGAATCAGATAGTTCAAACGCTCAGTTCCATGCTGTTGGGAACAGGAAAAGAACAGCCTGATGCCAGGAAAGCGGCCCAGCAAGCAGCACAGACTGCATTACTGAATAAGGTGCCCGTCTATCAGGCAGACCTGACCAATATCCAAAATCAGTTTATGGCTGTTTTGCGGGAGATCAAAAAAGAAATCGGCACGGAAACAGGGGAGCCGCTGACCAAAGAAATGGTGGAACAGATGTATTCGGAAACGATGAAAGGGCAGGATGCACTGCATCCATCTGTTTCGCCGGAACAGTTTGTGGATCTGATTATTGCCAGTGTCTCCGGGATGGAGCTTGCCGATGCCGATTCTCTGGGGGAAGTGCGGCAGGCACTGCTTCACATGGTACAGCGGATGGCGGAACAGGATCATGAAGCCAAAAACAAATGAGCAGCTCTGCGTACTGGCACAGCGAGGGGATGCACAGGCGCAGGAGCAGCTGGTAAAAAACAATCTGGGATACATACAAAAGCTTGCAAATGAACTGTATCAAAGCGTAGGGCTGGGCAACAGTGAGCTTGGCATCGACCACGATGATCTGATTCAGGAGGGAAGCATCGGCCTTTTACGGGCTATCTCCCTGTACGACCCTGACAAGAAAATAAAGTTCTTGACCTATGCCGGACAAGCCATCCGCAACGCCATGATGGATTTGATTTCCGCCGCCTTTGCCACCTTTGAGCAGCGGCTGCAATCAAAAGAGGATGGCTTTCCTATGGAACGGATCAATCTGGATGATCTGCTCCCCGGCGAGGACTCCATGCAGCGTTCCGAGCTGATCGCTGATCCGTATGCCGCTGAGCCAGAGAAGATCCTGATTGAAGAAGAAAACCGGCGGGAGCTGTACGAGGGACTGAGACGCATTCCCGCAAGAGACAGGGCATACCTCCTGTACCGATTTGGCTTTGAGGACGATTTGGAACACCCTCTGATTGGGACGGCGTTGCATTTCCATCTCAGTGAAAGTCGGGCAAAGTCAACCGAGGCTCTGGCGCTGGACAATCTATGGCTGGAACTGCCGTGGTGGTTTTAACGATAGATGCTGCGGCAGGACGGGGGCTTTTGATATACCTTTGTTCCGCTGCTGACCGGCTGGAAAAAGCTGCTTTCTGCACCTTCTTCCAGCCTTTTCCTGTTGCTCAGACTGCCCCATTTATGGGGCAACCTTTCCCACCAGAACGCCGGAATTGCAGCACAGATTCAAGGGTGTGCTACATTTCCGGCTGCCATCCGCTCTACAAAGGTATAACACACTAGACTTTCCTGCGGAAAATTGTGTGCCAACAGGGATGCTGCTCGCCCCTATTGGAAACCCAGAGCCAAGGGGCTGCGCCCCTCTGGACACCCTTCATATTTTCCTCGAAAATGGTACCCAAACTGTAAAAATGCAGTTTGACACCATTCCTCAGGAAATATAAAACCGCTGCATATTCCATCCTGCTCGGGGATGAAAATTGCAGCGGTTTTATCATACTACTCGAAATGTCAGCATCTGATCCAAATCGGCATCTTCGATAGAGCATGGCACGCCACCACGCAACGTCGCTCCCAGATGATAGAACAGCATACATCGGTTTATGTGTTGAAGCAACAACTGAGACCTTCGTTTATAGCCATACTGCTTGAGCAGGGTTCTCAGCTTAATTCTAACATAATCATTTCCATATCCATACAAAATACGGATGCGGATGCTTTTGAAAAACAAATCCAAATCCGAGAAATCGCTGGTTAATTGGTCTGCTTGCAAAGTCCTGTTTGAATACGCCAAATCTTTCTGTATTGCAGGAAATTCTTTATCGATCACTGGTTTATCATAGAAATATTGTAACCAATGATAGGTGTCTAAAATGAATTTCCGCTGATTTGCTCTGTATGGAATATCGAGAAATGCTTTCTCGCCCTCCCATATCCGGTCAAGTATTCTGCTTTCATCTCGACAGCCGAGCTGCATACTGCTGACAATTACCGCAATATCGAGTGCAGAGTAGCATAACCCTTGCATTACTGATCACCTTTCGTTCCGTTGCACTGACGACAGAGAATTTGCAAATTTTCTACAACGCTTTTGCCGCCGTTGTTCATCGGAACGATATGATCGACTTGGAAATAGATACGTGACTTGTCTGCAACACCACAGCAAGCGCACCGGTAATTTCCATCTGCATCTTTAGCTTTTTCAAAAGCCTGATCTCTCAATTCCTTTTCCAAAGCAGGATTGATTTTCCCAATTTCATGCAAAGGCAAATCTTCTAATGCTCTGGTTCCATACTTTATGTTGTTTTCATCATCGTATATATCGGGATGCGATAGTTTCATCAATTCGATGTTCAGCTGACGGAGGAAATATAGTTTCCTACCAAAAAACAGGCGAAGCATATTATCATCACTGGATTCCCAGAGCGAATCAATATACTCTGTTCTTTTGCGTTCGCCCATATCTTCGTCCCAAATATGCTGGGCAATTTTGCTAACATCAAGTTTGCTTCTGTCTACCTCAGCGAAAGTATAGAACTGCGGAACGGCTTCATATTGGGCATAATATTTCAGGATATTCAGAACATCCTTCCGTTCATAAGGAGGAATCATCTCTCCGCAAAAGAACGAATCCCGGCACTGTGCTTCCATTTCATCAAGCTGCGCTTCTGTCAAATATTCTTCTGTTGCACCAAAAGACTTGAATAGGGAAGGAAGCGCATCCATCAAATTTTTATAGGCATTCTGTGTGCTGTCGTAGACCATTACCTGATAAGCGTGATCCATTCCGTTTTCTTCAAGATATGTAAACGCATACATACCAACAGGGATTCTTTGCTCAAAAGGCACTTTTTCCAACGCAGTAGTATCAACTGCATCATCCAAAATAGCTGCAAACTCCTCAATCTTGGAAATAGCAATCATGCGCAGATCTCGTTTGGCACGCTCAGATTCATTATCCTGAAAGTCATTGTTTCCATCAAATAGGCTTTCCGGATTAACCCATGCAATATGCTCGTTCCAGTGGTCTACGAACGAAACAATATATGCGCTGGCTGTGCCGCCTGCTGCTGTACCACGCAATGCACGACCAACCATCTGCGTCATCAAAATGGAAGAAACAGTAGGTCTTGCCAAAAACACTGTTTTAGTTTTGGGCAAATCAACGCCCTCAGTCAAAATGTTGACATTGATCAAAACCTGCAACTTTCCATTTCGATAGTCTTCCAGCTTTCTTTCGTTATCCTCCCGGCTAATCGTCACACCAGTAATGGCATCCTTAACAGAAGATACGATGAAGTCAGCTTTGATACCAGCTTTTTTGAAAAGAGAGGTCAACTGAATTGCATGAACCACATTAACGGCAAACAATATTGTCTGACCATAGTCATTCTGTTTTGCCTTATAAGTTTCGACAATCAGTTTGTTACGGGCTGCACTATCTGCCATCTGCTGTGCAACCTCATCCGGCAGAACATCCAAATGTTGAATGCTTTCCCATGCGTCAACACCGAGAGAATCGCCGTATTCTTCATCCGTGTAAAAGCTTTCAAAAATAGGTTTTGCAAGAATCTGTCTGTTAATCAGTTCCTTTAGTCCGATCTGATATGTGATTCCAACATCACCGTGAACAACTCGTCCATCACTGATACCGTCAGTATATATTTTTGCTAACAGTCCCTGTTCTTCTTCAGCAGTACGGAACGGAGTAGCAGTTAAACCAATCAGTTTTAAATTAGGAACCTTTGCCTTTACATAATCAATGACCTTTCTGTACGTTTTTGCGGTTGAATGATGAGCTTCATCCACAATCAAATACAGCTCTTTTTCACCTTTGAGCCATTGATCCAATCGATCAATGTTTCTTCCGATGCTGTCCTTGCTGACAATCAGCAAGTTGTCACCCGGACGAATGTCGCTGGTTCGGTCATGGCTGGAAGCTCCAGAAACAATTCTAAAGCAGAAGGAAGAAATGTGGGGGACAACTTCTGTATAAGCAAACTTTTGAAAAGACTCAGCAGCCTGATCCAGCAACATCTGGCGATGGGCAATCCAAAGAATTTTCTTTCTCTTATCAATAGCATTTTTTAAGAGCCACATGGAAGCAGTATATGTCTTACCACCACCAGTAGGAAGAACTACCAGTGTGCTGTATGATGCCTCCTGATTCATCTTATCCAATGCTTCCATTGCCTTCTTCTGATGCTCGTAAGGCGTTCTGGTATTTGTTCCTTTTTTGGGAAAAATATCACCAAAGGATTTTACTTCTACATAATTTGTAAAGTTTTGTTTGTCTAATTCATTCATCATTTCTTCCCGTACCTCTCTATATCATCCCAAAATATTTCATTGCTTCTCGGATTGCTTTCTCTTTCTCAGGCGGACACTGCGGCTGTTTGGCATTTTCCTTCTTCGACAGGTTATAGCTCTGCCCGACCTCCAGACCACATTTCCGCTTAATCTGTGAGATATACAGGGAAGATACCTTTAATCCGGTCTGCTCCAGCACTCGTCCCTTGATCTGCTCATAGGTGGCTCCCTGCTGGAAGCCGGAGGTATCCATATCTTCCAGCGAGAACTCCACCCGAATCTTTTTCGAGTCGATCTCACCCTTGGAAAGCAAGACAACCGTCTCCACATGCCCCGTCCACCCAAACAAATCCACCGGCCATGCTTCTTTCGCCCGATAACCGTGCTTTGCGAATACTTTCAAATCGCGTGCCAATGTATCCGGACCGCAGGAGATGTATACCACCCGTTTCGGCTGCATCAGGGCTACCGCGTCGATAAATTCCTCGGTACTTCCGCTTCTCGGCGGGTCCATAAATACCACATCTGCACTCTCGCCTCTGGCTGCCATATGGGTCATGAACCGTCCGGCGTCATTGCAGAAGAACTGTGCATTGGTGATGCCGTTCTTCTTCGCATTCTGCACTGCATCCCGCACTGCATCCTGATTTAACTCTACACCGATAACTTTGCCCGCATGTTTGCTGGCAATGAGACCGATCGTACCAATACCGCAGTAGGCATCCAGCACTGTCTCATTTCCGGTCAATTCTGCCAGCTCCATTGCCTTGGCATACAGCTTCTCCGTCTGCGCAGAATTGATCTGGTAGAAAGAACGGGATGAGATGCGGAAACGGAGCCCGCAGAGAACATCCTCTATATATCCTTTTCCATACAGTACATGTTCTTTGTCCCCCAGTACCATACTGGTGTTTCTTCCATTGATATTCTGGACAATCGTAGTAATTTCCGGGTGCTTTTCACGAAGCGCCTTGACGAAATTGTTCTTCGACGGGAATACCGGGGATGCTGTCACCAAAACGACCAGAATCTCGCCGGTTGTGAAGCCGCGGCGAATCAATACATGACGCAGCAGACCGTATCCGGTGTCCTCATCAAAAACACGGATCTTGAACGAACGAAGCATACTCCGGATCGTCACGATGATCTCGTCTGCTTTCTGATCCTCAATCAGACAGGAATCCACCGGAAGAATCCGATGTGTCCCCTCTTTGTAAATGCCAGAAATTGGATTGTTTTTCCGATCCAATCCAAATACCGCATGAACTTTATTGCGGTAATGATACGGCTCTTCCATTCCAATGATCGGACGAACCGGACAGACACCGCCCAGCAGTTCTTCCATGCGCTTCTGTTTTTCTTTTAACTGCTGATCATAGGTTAAATGGAGATACTGACAGCCACCGCACTCACGGTAAATCGGACATTTTGTTTTTCCACGCTGTCCACCACGAACCGTTTTCTGACCGTCTTTTTCCCCTACATTTCGTTTCCTGTCCCCATGTGTGCCCCATTTATCCTCAACTCCAGACACTTTACGAGCAGCTTTTCCCTTTTTTTCCCCATTGACTCCCACTTTTGCACTATTCTTGGAAAATCCAGTTGTTTTCTCCCCCCGGCCAAACGATTTCTTTCCTTCCGTTCTTTTTCCATCAGAACCATTCCCTGCTGTCTTTTTCCATCCTGTTTCTTTCATTTTTTCTCACACTTTCTTTCTTCGCTTATCTTCTACGCCTCTCCCAACTCTGCTTCCGTCTTCACGCCCTTAAAATTCTTCTTCCAACGTTCTTTCTTAAAATGCACCGCGTAAATGAGTCCGCGCACGCATTCATCGGCTGCCATTGCAATCCAGACGCCTTCCAGCCCCCAGCCGAGCTTGCTGCCGAGCAACCAGGAGCCGGCGGCAGCTACGACCCACTGGAAGGTGATTCCGACCGTGGTCGGGGTCAGGACATCGCCGACCGCAATCAGGCATTTGGTCATAACAATGTTGACCGCGCGCCCGATCTCCAGCACAATCTCAATCACCAGAATCCGCCGTCCAAGCGCAATGATCTCCGGGTTGTCTGTGAAAATCAGGAAAATGTATTTACCTCCCAGGCACATCAGCACCGCCATCCCGACACACGCCGCAATCGCAACCTTCAGTGTCGCATTCACTCGTTTCTGTATATCATTCAGACGGCGCGCTCCGATCAGGTAGCCCAGCACAATCTGGGTTGCCGTCGCGATCGCCATCGCATAAACATAATCAATATTGGCAAAAATCGTACAATATCCCTTGGTTACAGTAACCAGCGTGCCAAAGGAATTAACAATTCCCAGAATTATCATCTGGGAGAGATTGTACGAAAAACTTTCGACCCCCGTCGGAATTGCCAATAGGCAGAGATTTTTTAAAATCTGCACCGGAAATGGACGCAGATAACTCATTCCCATTTTGACGCGGCGGCTCTTGAAAAACATTCCGATCATTAATGCCAGACCAACTAACTTACTGATATCCGTCGAGATCGCCGCTCCGACCGCCCCAAGCTGCGGCATTCCGAACCAGCCATTGATTAAAATCGCATTTCCCACAATATTCATGGCATTCATGATAACTGATATAATCATGACTTCTTTTACCATAGCAAATGCGCGGATCATCGCTGAGAAGGTCAGATAAAATCCCTGCACCAGAACAAATGCGCCGACAATCAGCAGATACAGCGACGCCTCATCAAAAACCTCCTCCGGCACATGGATCGCCCGGTAAAGCGGCGTGTGCCCGGCAAAAATCAGGATCGTTGCCGCAAGACTGACGCCGCCGATCAGCACGATCGAGACCATGCAGGTCCGGGATGCATTTTTTTCATCCTGCGCGCCCAGATACTGGGACAAAATCACGGTAACCGCCGTCGATGCCATGCTCAGCACGATAATTACCAGGTTCATGATCTGGTTCGCATTGACAATCGCTGCCACCGAGGGCTGCGATACCCGGCTTACCATCATCTGATCAACGTTTCCGACCAAAAGCTGCAATAACAGCTCCACAAAGATCGGCAGCGACATCAGAAATAAATTCCGGTTCGTATTCATTTTGTCAATATCATTTTGATATTTCATATTTTCCCCTTACTTGTAATAATAGCAAAACAGCACATACAGCCGTCCAAACACTCTCGTATTCGCCCGGCTGTATGTGCCATTTTACACGATACTATATTGAATTGCA
>ULTM01005584.1_pt1 | contig 25846 bp, 20 predicted proteins | sample 1957641 | NCBI WGS metagenome assembly ULTM01 (sample SAMEA4835735, study PRJEB28245) | human gut metagenome | biome: gut microbiome; material: fecal sample | place: Denmark | collected 2008 | reverse complement strand
GGGCCTGCACAACATTGAGACCCTGCTGGCCGCTGCCGCCGCCGTCTGGGGCGAGGTGCCTGTGGAAGCCATCCAGCTGGTGGGCAGCAGCTTCACCGGCGTGGAGCACCGCATCGAGCCGGTGCGCGTGCTGGACGGCGTCACTTATTATAATGACTCCATCGGCACCAGCCCCACCCGCACTATCGCCGGTCTGCGCAGCTTCGACCAGAAGGTCATCCTCATCGCAGGCGGCTACGACAAGCACATCCCCTACGAGCCGCTGGCCCCTGAGATCACGGCTCATGTCAAGAACCTCGTGCTGATGGGTGCTACCGGCCCCCGCATCGAGAAGGCCGTGCGCGAAGACCCGAACTTCAACGAGGCCGAGCTGCCCATCCAGCACGCCGACAACATGCAGCACGCCGTGGAGCTGGCCCGCGCCTGCGCAAAGCCCGGTGACATCATCATTCTCTCGCCGGCCAGTGCTTCTTTCGACCTCTACCCGAACTTTGAAGTGCGTGGCCGCGAGTTCAAGAGCATCGTCAACGCGCTGAAGTGATCGCCCAAATCAAAACGCCCCGCCAGAAGCAGCGCTTTTTGAACGCCTGCCGGGGCAAGCTCTGTCTCGGGGCGACCATGCCGCTGGCGTTCGCCCTCTTCGGTAAGAGCCAGCCGGGCCGCTTTTTCGCCGGGCCGACGCTGGCGCTGGATGTCGGCGGCAGCACCGCGTGGCTGGCGGGTCACGCCAACCCCGAGGAGCTGGCGGGCTTTCTGGCTTTCTGCGGCTGTGAGGCCGTGGTGCTGGATGAAGCCGAGTGTCCGCCGCCCACCGGTTGGAAACGGGCAAAGACACACAGCGTCTTCGGCCTTGCGCCGGGGCGTCAGCTGCCGCTGCCTGAGGCGGACGCTTCCCTCTGGCAGAGTCTTGCCAAAAACACAGAACCTGCCGCCGGAAAAGCAGCGGATATGCTCTTCTCTGACAGGCCCTCAAAACGGGACGACTTTTACTCTGAGCTCTGCTCCAAGCGCAGCCGGGGCCTTGCCCGGGTCTGGACGCTGGAACGGGAAGGAAACATCATCTGTACTGTGGGAGCCTACGCGCTGGCAAATGGTCAGGCATACATGGCCTGCGGCGAGACCGTGGAAGCTCTACGGGGCAAAGGCGTCGGCGGGCGGCTCATCGTCGAGATGGCGAATGCCCTCGCCGCCGAAGGCTGGATGCCTGTCTTCCTGTGCAGCCCCGAGCGGGTACATTTCTATACCCGGCTGGGCTTTGAGAAGATGGGGGAGTATGCACGATATGAAGTACAATAACAATTAAGGATTCATTATAATGTCAATGTTAAATCACTTTTTCGATTATAAACCCGAAGTTCTGGCGCTGGATGAAAAAGCCCTCGAGCTCTGCCAGCCCTACTTCAAGCAGATGGAGGACATCCGCGACTACAACCAGCTCAAGATGCTGAAAGCCTTTGCGGACACCCAGACGTCCTCCACCGATATGCTGGGTACCACCGGCTACGGCCTGTGGGACACCGGCCGCGCCAAGCTCGAGCAGATCTTTGCCGAGGTGATGGGCGCCGAAGATGCACTGGTGCGCAGCCAGTTCCAGAGCGGCACCCACACGCTGGCCGTGGCTCTTTTTGGCCTGCTGCGGGCAGGCGATACCCTGCTGGCTGCCACGGGCCGTCCGTATGACACGCTGGAAGGCGTCATCGGTCTGGATGGCAAGGGCAAAGGCACCGGAACCCTGATGGATTACGGCATCAAGTACGACGAGGCCCCGCTGAAGGCCGACTTTACCCCGGACTATGAGCTCATCGCCCAGAAAGCCCCGGGCGCGAAGGTCTGCCACATCCAGCGCAGCCGCGGCTACCTGCAGCGCAACGCCTTCGACCTCGATACCATCCGCAAGGTCGCCGACACCGCACGTGCCGCCAACCCCGACATCATCATCTTTGTGGACAACTGCTACGGCGAGTTCACCCAGAAGGAAGAACCCTGCCAGGCCGGTGCAGACCTCGTGGTGGGCAGCCTCATCAAGAACCCCGGCGGCGGCATTGCCCCCACCGGCGGCTATATCGCAGGCCGGAAAGACCTCGTGGAGCTCTGCGCCTACCGCCTGAACGCCCCCGGCCTCGGCAAGGAGCTGGGCTGCACCCTCGAGACGCCCCGCGATATGTATCTGGGCTTCTACTACGCCCCCGGCGTGGTCTGTGAGGCCATCAAGACGGCCATCTACGCCCAGTGCCTGCTGGAACTGGTGGGCAAAAAGCCCATCCCGCGCTACTGCGAGGCCCACAACGACATCGTCACCTGCTTTGATGCTGGTACGGCGGACGCCCTCATCGGCTTCTGCCGGGGAGTTCAGGCCGCAAGCCCCGTGGACAGCTATGCCGCCCCGGAACCTTCTCCGGAACCGGGCTACACCGATGAGGTCATCATGGCCAGCGGCAGCTTTACCCAGGGCAGCACCATCGAGCTTTCCTGCGACGGCCCGCTGCGTGAGCCGTATACCTGCTACCTGCAGGGCGGCCTGAACTTCGCCGCCAGCCGCGCAGGCGTCCTGCTGGCTGTGCAGAATGCGTATTTTAAGGACTGAACCTCTCAGTCACCTTCGGCGACAACTCCCCTCTCGAGGGGAGTCTAAGATGAAAAGGATCAAAAAATGCCACGATTAAGCGACCGCGTCGGCACCTTTACCGACTCTGTCATCCGCCGGATGACCCGCATCAACAACCAATACGATTCCATCAACCTGTCGCAGGGCTTCCCTGATTTCGACCCGCCGAAGGAGCTGACCGATGCGCTGGCCAAAGCCGCCCACGACGGCCCCCATCAGTACGCCGTGACCTTCGGTGCGCAGAACTTCCGGGAGGCGCTGGCGAAAAAGACCAGCCCGGCCCTCCACCACGAGGTGGACCCCAACACGGAAATCTGCGTCACCTGCGGCGGCACCGAGGCCATGATGGCCGCCATGATGACCATCTGCAACCCCGGAGACAAGGTGATGGTCTTCTCGCCGTTTTACGAGAACTACGGCGCAGACGCCATCCTCTCGGGGGCTGAACCCATCTACATCCCATTAGTGCCGCCGGAGTATGAGTTCGATTTGAGCCTCATCGAGAAGGGCTTTGCCGAGGGTGCCAAGGCGCTTATCCTCTGCAACCCCTCCAACCCCTGCGGCAAGGTCTTCCGCCGCGACGAGCTGGAAGCCATCGCCAAGCTTGCCATCAAGTACGACGCTTTTGTGGTGACGGATGAGGTGTACGAGCACATCGTCTACGCCCCGGCAGAGCACATCTGCATGGCCAGCCTGCCCGGTATGTTCGAGCACACCATCACCTGCAACTCCCTCTCCAAGACCTACTCCATCACCGGCTGGCGTCTGGGCTACCTCATCGGCCCGGCCTACGTCATCGAGGGAGCCCGCAAGGTGCATGATTTCCTGACTGTCGGTGCAGCCGCACCCCTGCAGGAGGCCGCCGTCGCCGGTCTGACCATGCCCGCAAGCTACTATGAAGGTCTGCGCGCTCTTTACACCGAGAAGCGCGACCACTTCCTTGCCGGGCTGGATGCCATCGGCCTCAAGCACAACGTCCCGCAGGGTACTTATTTTGTCATGATAGACATTTCGGATTTCCTCTCCCTGCCCCAGTTCAAGGGCTGGACCGACCTGGAATTCTGTGAGTGGATGATAAAGAACATCGGTGTGGCGGCTGTCCCCGGTTCGAGCTTCTTCAAAGAGCCGGTCAACCACCTCATCCGGATGCATTTTGCCCGCGGCACCGACGTGCTGGACGAGGCTGTGCGTCGTCTGGCAAAGCTGACGGAGCTGCTGAAATATAGCAGTTTGCGTTTTTAATGCACAAGCAACAGCCGCAGACTGCATATCGCAAAGATGCAGTTTTGACCGGCACTATTTTTGAAAATTGCGATAAGAAAGAGGACATCATGCGATTTTTTGCGTGATGTCCTCTTTGGCTATAAAGCGATGGATCTTATCAGCGGCCTTGCCCTCTCAGTCTGTAAGTAAGGGGAGCCGCAGCGTGAAAATGCTGCCCTTGCCGACTTCACTTTGCAATGTGATCTCGCCGTGGTGGAGGTGGGCCAGCTCCTGCGCGATGGTCAGGCCGAGGCCGGTGGAGTCGTGCTTTTTGTCGGCGGTGGTATGGAAGTATCGGTCAAAGACAGCGCTCTGGTCTTCCGGCGCGATGCCGCAGCCGGTGTCCTGCACGCTGACACAGGCCGTTTCGTCCTCGGCGCGGCAGTCCACATGGATGCTGCCCCCGGCGGGAGTATAGTGGATGGCGTTGGTGACAAGGTTCTGGATAATTTGCTGTAACCGCACGCTGTCGCCCCAGACAGGCAGAGGCGTGTCGGCGCTGACATGGAGTTCGACGCCCTTCTGGTCGGCCTCGCTCCGGCAGGCGGCGCAGACGGCGGCGGCTTCTTCGTTGAGGGCGGCGTGGTCTTCGTTGAGCAGGATCTGCTTCTGCTCGAGCTTTGCCGCGAGGAAGAGGTCTTCCGTCAGCCGCCGCAGGAATTCAATGCGCTGACGCAGAGCCGGAAGCAAGGCCGGAAGGGCCTCGGGGGCCGATTCCAGTGTTTCCAGCCCGCCGCTGACGGCGAAGAGAGGGCTGCGCAGGTCGTGGAAGATGTTGAGCATCATGCTCTTGCGGGCCTCGGTCTCGGCGGTCAGCTCTTTTGTCCGCTCTGCCACCCGGGCGTCCAGCTCCCGGGCCAGCTGCTCGGTGCGGTCGAAGAGGAGAGCAAACCTCCGGCAGACGAACACCATGCAGCCGATGGCAAAGGGAAGGTCGTAGAGGCGGGCGCAGCGCAGCAGGTAGAAGGGGACAGACTCCACAAAAAGCACGCTGTCCAGCCCGGGCATCAGCGCCCAGACCCGGAAGCCGGTGGTGACAGCACCGGGCAGGAGCATCAGAGCGGCACCTTCATAGTCTGCGTTCACGGCGGCCATTAAGTAATAAAGGCAGAGGCACATGCCCGCTACCAGCATCCCGACCCGCAGCGGGGGATAGCTGCTCATGGACAGCGCAAAGAAGACGACGCATCCGGCGGCAAGCGCAAGGAGCCCCCGCCCGGAGCGGGGCAGTTTTACCCCCAGCAGCCCTGCCGCCAGCAGTGCCGAGGCCAGCACAGTGAGGGAGAAGAAGGAGCGGAGGATGCGCTGGAGCAGACGGTTCCGGATGGCTGGGAAGAAGAAGACCATCAGCGCCCAGACGCTCATAATGACGAGGTAGAGCAGGAAGTACCCCAGCTCCGGCAGGTGCTTATAGTGGTAGAGCGCCAGCAGCACCATCCCCATGGTCACAAAGGCCGTCAGGGCGATGAGCTGAGTCATGGTGCGGAAGCGGAATGCCCGGGAGGCGAAGGCGGAAGTCATCAGCCATGTCTGGGGGCTGCGGCCGCAAGTGAACACCAGCTCCACCGTCTCGCCGGGCGTGACGTCCAGTGCATACAGCTCCCCCGAGTGCTCGAGGCTGGTGAGGCTCTCAGGGGCCAGCGGTACCGCTGTGTTGGTGACGCAGAGGGTGAGGGACGGGATGTCTTCCCCCACCGTGAAAGTAAAGTGCCACTGGCCGGGGGCTTCCTGCCGCCAGCCGTCCAGCGCGATACCCTGGGCGGCGTGCTGGGCTGTGAGCACGCTGCCGCTGTGCAGATGCTCGAACTGCGCGTTGCCCCAGATACCGGCCAGCACGATGAAGGCCGTGAGCAGGGCGGAGAAAATCAGAATGGGCCATTTTTGCTTCATGGCGATGCCTCCCCTTGTAGATGTGCAAAAAATAAGGTATACTATAGTATAACAAATCGTGCGAAAAAAGGGGAGGGCTGACAGGATGATCCGCGTATTGTTGGTGGAAGATGACCCCGTGATCCGCGACACCACATGCTATTTTCTGAAAAGTCAGCAGAATTTTGAGGTGGTCTGTGCAGAGACGGGCGGCGACGCTTTGAGCCATGCGCGGGAAAAGTTCGATGTCATCCTGATGGACATCCTTCTCCCGGACACCAACGGCGTAGACCTCTGCCAGCGTCTGCGCAGCTGGCACCACTGCCCTATCATCTTCACATCCTGTCTGGACGATACCGATACCATCGTCCGCGCGCTGGAAATGGGCGGCGACGACTTTCTGGCAAAGCCTTATAATAACAAGATCCTGCTGGCCCGCATCATGGCCAACATCCGCCGGGTGCAGATGGACGGCGCAGAGCCCAGCGTCAACGGCTACCACTGCGCGGCCTTCACGCTGGATGCCAACAGCCACAGCGTGGAGAAGGATGGCCGCAGCGTCCATCTGGCCGACATGGAATATCGCATCCTCACCCTCTTCGTCCGCTACCCGAACACCTTCTTCACAGCCAACGAGCTCTACCAGAAGATATGGGGCAAGGAAAGCCTCGGCGATGTGCGGACGGTGCAGGTACATATCCACAACCTCCGCAGCAAGATAGAACCCGACCCGGCAAAGCCTGTCTACTTAAAAAATGTCTGGGGCAAGGGCTATGTCTTCCAGCCGGACGGCGGCAAGGTTTAAGAATCGTTTTGATGAGAGCGCCGACTTCTTAAGGAAACTTAAGCGGTCGGCGCTCTTTTTGAACTTGTTAAGCAAATAATTAACGAGAATGTCCAGAATTGAACGAAGAAATGGCTAGGATGTTTAAGGATTCTTAAAAGACAGACCCTTGAATTTGTGTTAAATTATTATCGAACGATGTGTGCGGCAGTGCAAGAAGGTCTGCCGCTGCACGGAGCTATGAGAAAGAATAGAGAAGAAGAAAAAGACACGAAGAAAGGAACCACGCAAAATGAACAAGATCTCCCGTAAAGGTTTTCTGAAGATCGCTGCTGCAGCTGCCATGTCTGGTGTGACTGCCGGTGCTCTGGCTGCCTGCAATGCTGCCAGCTCTTCCACCGCTGCACCTGCTGCTTCCGGTGCAGCCGGTACCTACATCCCCGGCACCTATGAGGGTACTGCTGAGGGCATCTCTTCTACCGTCAAGGTCACCATGACCTTCTCCGACAGCGCTGTGACCGACGTTGTAGTCGATACCTCCGGCGAGACTGCTTCCTACGGCGCTGCTGCTGCCGACCAGCTGCGTGAGCAACTGATGGCTGCAGGCTCTGCTGAGATCGACGGCGTTTCCGGTTCCACCATCACTTCCGACGCTGTCATGAAGGCTGCCAAGAGCTGTTACGCTCAGGCCAAGGGCGAGGCTACTGTGACCTCCGTCCAGCTGCCTACCGGTGACGAAAATGATTGGCTGGGCAAGGAGCCTGACATCGACGAGGCTGCCATCACCGAGACCGTGGACACCGACATCCTCATCGTCGGCGCTGGCAACGGCGGCATGGGTGCAGCTGCTTACGCTGCTGCTCACGGCCTGAACTTCCGCGTCATCGAGCAGAACGGCAACGTGCAGGATACCCGTCACTGGGTCGGCGCTGTGGACGGCTTCGGCGCACAGGCACAGGGCATCAAGATGGACCGTGCCAAGCTGCTGAGCGAGATCTCCCGCTACGCTTCCGGCAAGTGCGACCAGCGCGTTGTCAAGACTTGGATCAACGAGTCCGGTGAGATGATCGAGTTCATCCGCTCCATCATGGAGGACAAGTACGGTGTCAAGATGGTCTACACCTACGGCGATGAGGCTAAGTGGCCTGCCGAGAATGCCGAGCACAACACCGACTATATGTACCCCGAGATCGAGTACACCTATGACCGCAGCTCCGGCGCAGCCCGCAACGAGCTGCTGCTGCAGTACATTCAGGAGCTGGGCTACGATGTGGACTTCAAGACCTCTCTGGCAAAGCTGGAGAAGGACTCCACCGGCCGCATCACCGGCATCATCGCCCAGAGCACCGAGGATGACCACTTCATCCGCTACAACGCCAATAAGGGCGTTCTGCTGGCCTGCGGCGGCTTCCCCGGCAACCCCTACATGATGGAGCAGCTGGACCCGCTGGGTACCTCCGTCACCACTGCCTGCTCCTACTCTCCGGCCGATAAGGGCTACGGCATCCGTGCCGCTGTCTGGGCCGGTGCAAACCTCGACAAGGAAGCTGCTCCCATGCTGTTCGACCGCGGCATCGTGGCTCCCGGCGTGGACGGCGGCTATGTGGCAAGCGACTCCGCTTTCGGCGGCAAGGCCTTCCCCGGCCCCATCCGCCAGTACAACCCCGGCACTCAGCCTTTCCTGAAGGTCAACCGCAACGGTGAGCGCTTCGCCAACGAGAGCAGCCCCTACAACGACATCGTCTACGCTGCTGCTCATCAGCCGGGCCGTGTCTACGCACAGATCTGCGACGCAAACATTCTGGAGGACGCAAAGCGCTTCCACACCATCGGCTGCTCTGCCCAGACCCGCAATGCCGGCGCAGAGTATATCCAGAAGCAGATGGACAATGCAGAGAAGGAGGGCGTCTTCTTCAAGGCCGACACCATCGAGGAGCTGGCCGACAAGCTGGGCTTCACCGGCGAGGCCAAGGACACCTTCCTCGCTACCGTTGAGCGCTACAACGAGCTGTACGACAAGCAGAACGACGAGGACTTCGGCAAGCCCGCTTACCGTCTGAGCGCCATCCGCACCGCTCCCTTCTACGGCTGCTGGCTGGGTGCCTCCCTGTTGTGTACCGAGCAGGGCATTGCCATCAACGACAAGGGTCAGGCTCTGGACAACGACAACAAGCCGATGCCCGGCCTGTATGTCACCGGCGATATGTCCGGCTCCTTCTTCGCCAACAACTATCCCTGCCTGATGGCAGGCGTGGCTATGGGCCGCACCCTGACCTACGCCATCAAGGCCATCAAGCAGATGGGCGGTCTGGAATAAGTTATCCCTCAGTGGTACCTGAGCGCATAAGATAAAAAGACACCGCAGAAGTGTGAAAGCTTCTGCGGTGTCTTTCTTTGTCGAAAACCCTCTATACACAAAACCACAAATGGCGGAAAAGTCTTAAAAACAGGCTCAGCACACGGCCCGATGGACGGGCAGCGGCTCCACGATGTCGGGATGGATGCCCTCACGGTAGTCAAGGTCGCCCTGGTCGAGGCCGCGCAGCAGCACTTCGGCGGTGGCGATGTTGGTAGAGATCGGCACACTGTGCATATCGCACAGCCGCAGCAGGTTCTGCTCGCTGCTGCCGTTCTCGGCCTTGAGCGGGTCGCGGAAGAAGAGCACGAGGTCTACTTCGTCGCAGGCCACCCGGGCCGAGATCTGCTGGATGCCGCCCAGCTTCCCGGAGAGGTAGCAGTGTACGGGCAGGCCGGTGGCCTGCGCCAGCATCCGACCGGTGGTGCCGGTGGCAATGACTGTGTTGCGGGATAGGATGCCGCTATAAGCTGTGCAGAACTGCAGCGCCAGCTCTTTGCGGGAATCATGTGCAAGAATAGCAATCGTCATAACGCTCTCTCCTTCATTCCAAGTATAGTGTTGTGGATGGGCGGATATGCTCGGAAGAGTGCTCTCCGCAGTAAAACGGTCTGAAAAGTTGAAGTCTTGTGGAGAACAATTCTCAATAAACAGACTAAACCAGTGCGATTGTGTCGAATCACACTCTCATTCTAAATTTAACCCGCAGAAGGCCCGTATGTCAAGAGGTTTGTTGTGATTTTTGCAAGATAAAATGGCAAAAGTATGACTATGACTTTGTGGAGAATGGAGAAAATTTGGATACAAGGAATTATTCTCGGATGTATTTGCAAAACTTTTTCAGCCAAAAGTGTGCTTGAGAGAAAAACGGTCCATCTCGATGAAACAAAAATACAGGCCGGGGCATTTGGCCCCGGCCTGTGGAGAAAATTTTTACCGAAAGGGTGATGCATCCCGGAAAAAACCGAAAATTATCGGGTCTGACCGTTGCCGTGGATGATGTACTTGTAGCTGCACAGCTCGCCGAGGCCCATGGGACCCCGGGCGTGGAGCTTCTGGGTGGAGATGCCCATCTCACAGCCAAGGCCGAACTCTCCGCCGTCGGTGAAGCGGGTGGAGCAGTTGACGTAGACGGCGGCACTGTCCACTGCCGCCGTGAAGAGGGCAGCGTGGGCGTCAGTCCGGGTCAGGATGGCTTCGCTGTGGCCGGTGGAGTGAGCCGCGATGTGGGCGATGGCTTCCTCCACGCTGTCCACGACTTTCACCGCAAGGATGTAGTCGAGGAACTCCGTGTCGAAATCCTTCGGCCCGGCAGGGGTGCCGGGGATGAGGGCGGCAGCGCGCTCGTCCAGCCGCAGTTCCACCGGGTGCAGACCCTTGGCGGTGCGGTCGGGGCCGAGGCGCTGGGCCAGCTTCGGCAGGAACTCAGCGGCGATGGCGCTGTGGACGAGGCAGACTTCCTCGGCGTTGCAGACGCTGGGGCGGCTGGCCTTGGCGTTCTCGATGATGTCCAGCGCCTTGGTCTGGTCGGCGGTGTCGTCCACGAAGATGTGGCAGATGCCGGTGCCGGTCTGGATGCAGGGGACTTTCGCGTTCTCGACGCAGGCACGGATGAGTCCGGCCCCGCCGCGCGGGATGAGCAGGTCCACATAGCCGACGGCAGTCATCAGGGCGTTGGCCGAGGCGTGAGTGGTGTCCTCGATGAGGCAGACTGCTGTTTCAGGCAGACCGGTTGCCCGCAAGCCCTGCCGCAGGGTGGTCACGATGGCGTTGGCCGAGCGCCACGCCTCTTTGCCGCAGCGGAGGATGCAGGCATTGCCGCTCTTGATGGCGAGGGCGGCAGCGTCGCTGGTGACGTTGGGGCGGCTCTCGTAGATGATGGCGATGACGCCCATCGGCACGGCGGTCTTCTCGATGACGAGGCCATTGGGACGCTCGATGTGGCTCAGCACCCGGCCCACCGGGTCAGGCAGGGCGGCAACGTCCCGGATGCCCTTGGCCATGGCCTCGATGCGCTGGGGCGTCAGCGCGAGGCGGTCCAGCATGACGTCGCTGATGTGCCCCTTGGCGGCGGCCATGTCCTCGGCGTTGGCGGCGAGGATGGCGTCCATGGATTCCGGTGCGCAGAGGGCATCAGCCATCCCGAGAAGGGCAGAATCACGGGTGCCGCTGTCCGAAAGGGCAACGGCAGTCTTGGCCCCGCGGGCGGCTTTCAGAATTTCCTGTGTGGTCATGTTATGCCTCCTGTCTGTGGGCCGCAAAGCGGGTGCCTGCGGCACGGCCCTCGGCGATGTCATAGAGCAGCTCGGGGTGGGCGCCGTTCGCGATGACCATGTCAGCTCCGCTGGAGGTCACCATCCGGGCGGCCCGGAGTTTGGTGGACATTCCGCCGGTACCCAGCGCCGAACCGGCTCCGTCGGCCAGCGCCATCACCTCGGGCGTGATGTCCTCCACCAGCGGGATGAGCTTTGCGTCCGGGTGGGTGTGGGGGTTGGCAGTGTAGAGGCCGTCGATGTCGCTCAGCAGCACCAGCAGATCGGCCTTGATGCAGCAGGTGACGATGGCGGCGAGGGTGTCATTGTCGCCGATGGAGGTGATCTCGTCGGTGGCGACGGTGTCGTTCTCGTTGATGATGGGCAGTGCGCCCAGCTCCAGCAGACGGGTGAGGGTGTTCTGGATGTTCTCACGGCGGCTGGCGTGCTCGATGTCCACACCGGTGAGCAAAATCTGCGCCACCGTGTGGTCGTAGGCGCTGAACAGCCGGTCGTAGGTGTACATCAGCTCACACTGACCCACGGCGGCACAAGCCTGCTTGGAGGACATATCGGTAGGGCGGGCGGAAAGCGACAGCTTGCCCACACCCATGCCGATAGCACCCGACGACACGAGGATGACCTCATGTCCGGCGTTCTTCAAATCGCTGAGCACTTTCACCAGCTCTTCGGTGTGGCGGATGTTCAGCCGTCCGGTGGAGTGGGCCAGTGTGGAGGTGCCGACTTTGACTACGATGCGCATAGATCAACCCTTTCCCATCTCTTTGGTCTTGTTGTAGGAGGCGATGACGGCGTCCATCACCGCGCCCCGCAGGCCCTTTTCTTCCAGCACCCGCACGCCCTGGATGGTGCTGCCGCCGGGGCTGCACACGGCGTCCTTGAGTGCGCCGGGGTGTTGGCCGCTCTCAAGCACCAGCTTTGCGCTGCCCAGGACCATCTGGGCGGCGTACTCCTGCGCCTTGGCACGGGGCAGGCCGCAGGCCACGCCGCCGTCGGCCAGCGCCTCGATGAACTGGTACACCCAGGCCGGGCCGCAGCCGGACACGCAGCTGGCCGCGTCGATGAGGCTTTCCGGCACAGCATCCAGCCGCCCGGCGGGGGCCATCAATTTCAGGAACTCGGCCTCTTCCTCGGCGGTGACGTTGGAGGTGCAGTACTGGATCATACCGGCCCCCACCGAAGCGGGCGTGTTGGGCATGATGCGGATGACGGGGTAGTCGCCGCCCGCCATCTCCTGAATGCGGGCGATGGACAGGCCCGCCGCCATGCTGCACAGCACGAAGCGGCTGGGCCGTTCGGCCAGCGTGAAGCGGAGCGGTGCCAGCAGCTCCTCCATCATCTGGGGCTTGACGGCTAAGAAGATGAGGTCGCAGCGGCCTGCCACCTCGTCGTTGATGGTGGTGTTGCAGCCCAGCTCAGCGGCCAGAGCCTCTGCCTTGGCGGCGGTGCGGTTGGCGAGCCAGACGTTCTGCGGGTCTGCCGCCTTGCAGACGGCCCGGGCGATAGCTCCGCCCATGTTGCCGCAGCCTAAGAAACCGATGGTATTCAGCATAAGAAAAACCTCTTTCCCAATCAAAAGAACAGGGGAGATGCCCCCCTCTGTGTCTCCATTGTAAGCAGGGCCGGGGGAGAAATCAAGAGGAAAGCCGGAAAATGTCAAAGCTTTTCGGAAAGCTCATAATAGACGCGCTGCGGCGGAGCAGGCTTTTTTGCTGTCCAAATCTTAAGAAAACATAAAAAGTTCATGAAAAAGTCGAAAAAGGTGCTTGCACCTGCACGGGCAGATGAGGTATCATAATAGATAGAAGTTGGAAAACTCCGCACAGAACGGGGCAAACGCGAAAGGATGGGCATTCTCGTGGCACAGACGACAAAACGCGCGCTGGAAGCATCGCTCAAAAAGCTGCTGCTCCGCAAGCCGCTGAATAAGATAACGATAAACGACATTACCGAGGACTGCGGTGTGAACCGCATGACCTTTTACTACCATTTCAAGGATATTTACGATTTGGTGGACTGGATCCTGGTGGAGGATGCCACAGAGGCACTGGAAGGCCATCAGGACTATGAGACGTGGAGCGACGCCTTCCGCGATATGCTGGAAAAGGTGCAGGCCAACCGGGTGCTGGTGCTGAATGTCTACCGCTCCATCAGCCGGGAACAGGTGGAGCAGTATCTCTATAAAATGCTTGACCCTCTGCTACGGATGTTTGTAGAGCGTGAAAACATCCCGGTGCAGGAAGAGGACAAGCAGTTCATCATTGATTTTTATAAGTATGGCTTTGTGGGCATGGTGCTGGAATGGATACGCCGCGATATGAAGACCGAACCGGCCATCATGGCCGAACGGCTCAACACCATGATGCAGGGGGATCTGAAGCGGGCGCTGCTGCGCTTCAGCACCGACGGCAGAGCATCAAAAATCGACGACTGATAAAAATTTGAACAAGCAGAGCAGGATGATAGAAAAACTATCACCCTGCTTTTGTTGTTTATAGAACCTTTGTCGGAAAAATGTTAAAGTATTGTCAAAACAAAGGGCTGGCAAAGACCCGCACAAGGAGGCAGACTTTTATGAGTATCGCGTTGGAGCCGTTGAGCCATAAAGTACAGCGTACCGCTGTCGGAACGATGGTGGATGTGGCACTGGCTCATGTCAGAAAAGACCGTCAGAAGGCGTTTGCCGAGATGGTGGACGTCGCAAAGCAGTTCTATGGCGACTCGTTCAGCGAGGAGACGTATGAGCACGCCCGCGCAGTGCTGACCGATGCGGACAGCAAGTGGTCGAAGCTCATCAACTGTGTGCTCGACCAGACCGCGCCCAACGTGGCACGCACCACGGCGCTCAACCTTGGCTATGAGGCGTTCTTCCGGGGGACAAAGACCATCCGCGAGAACCGCACAAAGTACCACTGCAATATCCCGTGGCTGATCCTGTTCGACCCCACTTCGGCTTGCAATATGCACTGCGTGGGATGCTGGGCGGGCGAGTACGGCCACAAAAACAACCTCAGCTTTGAGGATATGGACAAAATCATCACCGAGGGCAAGGAGCTGGGGGTCTATCTCTATATGCTCACCGGCGGCGAGCCTCTGGTGCGGAAGGCGGATATTCTCCGTCTGGCAAAAAAGCACAACGACGTGCAGTTTGCGATTTACACGAACTCGACCCTCATCGATGAGCCGTTCTGTGAAGAGGTCGTAAAACTGGGCAATATCGCCTTCATGCTCTCGATCGAGGGAACTCCCTCTACCAATGATGCCCGGCGGGGCGACGGCCACTATGCCGCTGTCATGAATGCGATGGACTTGCTCAAGGCCCACGGGATCCTTTTTGGCACCTCCATCTGCTATACCAGAGACAATCTCGAAGCCGTCACCAGCGACCACTTTATGCGGATGCTCTGCGACAAGGGCGCGCACTTCGGGTTCTACTTCCACTATATGCCGGTAGGCAATGAGGCTGCGCCAGAGCTGATGCCCACGCCTGCTCAGCGCAAGTACATGATCGAGCGCATCCGGTATCTTCGCTCCGAAAAGAGCGATATTCCGTTTTATCCGATGGACTTCCAGAACGATGGCGAGTTTGTGGGCGGATGCATCGCAGGCGGACGCAACTATTTTCATATCAATTCGGCGGGCGATGCAGAGCCGTGCGTCTTTATCCACTATTCCAACGCCAACATCCACGACAGCAGCATCCTCGATATTCTCCGCAGCCCGCTCTTCATGGCCTACCACAACGGCCAGCCCTTCAATAAAAACCATCTGCGTCCCTGCCCGATGCTGGAAAACCCCGAGCTTCTGCGCCAGATGGTGCATGACACCGGTGCTCACAGCACCGACTTGCAGTCGCCCGAGAGCGTAGACCACCTCTGCGACAAATGCGGTGCATATGCTGCCGACTGGCAGCCTGTAGCCGACGAGATCTGGTCGCACGTCACCCTCAGGGAGAGCCGGTACGAGAATTACAAGGACTGGGAACCGGCGTATTCCACTGCTCACGCGAAATGACTTTATCGGTCTTTCAAACATAAAAATGCGCAGAAAAGCCCCCATCTTCACCGGCTGAGGCAGCCGGGAGGATGGGGGCTTTATCTTGTTATTTTATTCTTCGCCGGAATCAATGACGATTTCGGTTTCCGTTCCTTCATCTTCTACAGGCGCGGGAGCCGGGTCGCCGGGATCGCCGAACTCGTCGTGGTAGACGGTCATCTGGTCGAGCTGGCCGTTGCGGCGCAGGCCGTGGAAGACCAGCTTCTTGATGACGTCATAGATGACGGCGAACAGCGGCACGCCCACGATCATGCCCACGAAGCCCCACAGACCGCCGAACAGCAGGATGGAGAAGAGCACCCAGAAGCTCGAAAGGCCGGTGGTGTTGCCCAGGATCTTCGGGCCGATGACATTGCCGTCCAGCTGCTGGAGCACCAGAACGAAGAGCACGAACCAGATGGCCTTGATGGGGCTCTGGATGAGGATGAGCAGCGTTGCAGGCACGGCACCGATGAAGGGGCCGAAGAAGGGGATGACATTGGTGACGCCGATGATGACCGACACCAGCAGCGCGCTCGGGAACTTGAAGATGATGCAGGCGAAGTAGCAGAGCACGCCAATGATGGCGGAGTCCATGATTTTGCCGTTGATGAAGCCGCCGAACATCTTGTCTGCGTAGAGGACTTCCTCCTGGATGAGCTGCGCCCAGCGGGGCTTGACGACGCTGTAGAGGATCATCTTGGCTTGTTTGGCGAACTTTTTGCGGCTGGCCAGCAGGTAAACAGCGACGATAAGGCCGATGAGCAGGTTCTTGAACCAGATCACCACATTCATGACGCCAACGCCCACACCGCTCAGGATGCCTTGTAAATTCTGCAGCGAGGGGAGCAGGGTGGTGCGCAGAGTGGTCAGATTGTCAACAATGACATCGTAGGCATTGTTGAAGTAGCCCATCAGTGTCTCATTATCCAAAAAGACTTTCTGTGTGTTCACCCAACGCATGAACCGGGCGATGCTGGTCTGCGCGGTGTAGTAGAGGGAGGTGACGCTTGTGATGAGCTGCGGCACCACCATCATCACGAGGGCGTAGACCACCAGCACACCGAACAGCAGCGTCGCCGCAATGGCAAGCATATTGGCCATGCTGTGGAGCTTTTCGGGGAAGATGCGGTGCAGAAAGCCCTCAATGGTGTTGCACACCGGCTTGAGCAGATAGGCGATGACGGCACCATAGATGAAGGGCATCAGGATGCCGGTCACCTTGGAGACCGCGTCGCCGAACCCGTCGAAGCGGTAGATGAAGAAGAAGAACAGGATGCTTAGACTTATCGCACCAAAGCCCGCGAGCATTCCGTAGAGATAGGGCTTGATGTGCGGCTTTTTGTCCATCATGTGTGACTCCATTCCTGCCGCAGACGGCAGGAGCCGGTACGGCGATGTTTAGATTTTGTTGCTGCGGCGCCAGATGTGCATCTTCTCGGCCTCTTTGATAAGCTCCTCGCGGAAGTCGGGGTGTGCCACATTGATGAGGGCTTCGGCCTTCTCCCAGGTGGTCAGACCCTTGAGGTTGACGCAGCCGTATTCGGTGCAGAGGTAATGCAGATTGGCGCGGGTATCGGTGATGATGCTGCCGTTTTCCAGCGTGGGACGGATGCGGCTCTCGAGCTGACCGGTCTTCTTATTAAAGAAGGTAGAGGACAGGCAGATGAAGCTCTTGCCACCCTTGGAAAGGTATGCGCCCAGCACGAAGTCCAGCTGGCCGCCTGCACCGGAAATGTGCTTGACGCCGGCGCTCTCCGCATTCACCTGGCCGAACAGGTCGATGTCCACCGCATTGTTGATGGAGATGAAGTTGTCCAGTGCGGAGATGCTACGGATGTCGTTGGTGTAATCGACGGGAGCAGACATACACTCGGGGTTGTTGTTGAGGTAGTCGTACATCTTCTGGGTGCCGGCACCGAAAGCGTAGACCTGACGGCCCTTGTCCAGCTGCTTGTGTGCGCCGGTGATCTTGCCGGCCTTGGCGATGTCCACGAAAGCGTCAACATACATCTCGGTGTGGACGCCCAGGTCCTTCAAATCGCTCTGGGCGATGAGGCTGCCGATGGCGTTGGGCATACCGCCGATGCCCAGCTGCAGGCAGGCACCGTTGGGGATCTGCGGCACGACGAGGTTTGCGACCTTCAAATCGACCTCGGAAGCGGGGCCGGCAGCGGCCATCTGGCCGATGGGCGGATTGTCGCCCTCCACGATGCCGGTGACCTGGGAGATATGGACACAGTTTTCCATACCACCGAGGCAGCGGGGCATATTGGTGTTGACCTCCACGATGATCTTCCGGGCCTTCTCACAGACGGCACCCAGATGGGAAGCGCTGGGGCCGAAGTTGAAGTAGCCGTGCTCGTCCATCGGAGTCACCTGGAAGACGGCGATGTCCAGCGGGTCGGGACTCTCGCGGTAGTAGCGGGGCAGCTCCGAATAGCGGATGGGGGAGTAGAACGAGAAGCCCTGTGCGATGGCTTTGCGCTCAATGCCGCCCATGTGCCAGCTGTTCCAGGTCATGTGGGCAGCGGGGTCGTCGATCTGGAAGATCTCAGGCACCCACATCAGGATGCCGCCGCGGAAATTGACGTTTTCCAGTTCGGGCAGGCGCTTGGCAAGGGCGGCGTCCACAGCCACGGGGGTGTTGACGCACCAGCCGTAATCCACCCAGTCGCCGCTCTTGACCAGAGAAGCAGCCTGCTCGGCAGTCATCTTTTTCTGGGCATACATTTCCATGAAATCCATTATAAACCATCCTCTCCTTTAAGAACATAAAAGAATTGTAAATTTATTATTTACAATTCTACGGGACAAAATCTTAGCCGGAAATTTACCGTTTTTTCCCAGTCCGGACACTGTCTTATCACACCCCGGCGGTATCCTTGGGGTCGGCAGGGCAGAAGCCTCCGGCAGCGGCACACCTGCACAGCTTAGTTATAACATTAACAAACATTATAATCAAGCCCTCTTCCGCGAAAAAATGTCTCGCAGGACAATTTGACTAAATTTCTTAGGTATTTGTGGCGATTGTTTGGTATAGCAAAAACAATTTTTTTCGAAAAAGTACTTGATAAAATTTTGACGATATGGTTTACTAAGGGTGTACCAAGATGATGCGCCCCAGTGCGACGTTAATTGACTAAAAATTAACGATATTGCGATGGCGATGCGGCCTGGTACTTGAAGCAGGAACTGAAAAGTGCTATCATGGCAACACCAAATGCGCTTTTCCAAAGCGCGCAAATAAAGGAGACCATACCGATGGCAACAGCAGTTTACCCCGGGTCCTTCGACCCGGTCACGAGAGGACATCTCGACATCATCAAGCGAGCTGCAAAGATAAACGACCAGCTCATTGTGGCAGTGCTCATCAACAGCGCAAAGAACCCTCTGTTCACCGTAGAAGAACGGGTGGCGCTGCTGCGGGAGTGCTGCAAGGACATCCCGAATGTGACGGTGGAGAGCTTCGACGGCTTGACCGTGGACTTCGCCAAGAAGCGCCACGCTTCGGTGATGGTGCGGGGCCTGCGGGCGGTGACGGATTTCGAAAACGAGATACAGCTCGCCCAGACGAACCACGCACTGATGCCCGGTATCGAGACGATGTTCCTTGCCACCAGCATCAAGTGGAGCTACCTTTCCTCCACCATCGTCAAGGAGGCTGCCCGCTACGGCAGCAACATCTCCAAGTTCGTGACGCCCAACGTAGAGAATGCCATCCACGCCAAAGTGGAGCAGCTCCGGGCGGAAGGAAAGATGTTCTGATACCTTTTATAATGCAGAAAGGCCTTTGGGCTTTTTGATAAATAGTTTTACGAAACCCCGAAACATATAAATTCAGGAGGCTATTAACATGAAGAAAATTGTTATCGCATCTGCTTGCCGTACCGCTATTGGTAAGTTTGGCGGCACCCTGGCAAACGTCCCTGCTGCAGAGCTGGGCTCCATCGTCATCAAGGAGGCCCTGAACCGTGCTAACGTGAAACCCGAGCAGGTCGATCATGTTTACATGGGCTGCGTCATCCAGGCTGGTCTGGGCCAGAACGTCGCTCGTCAGGCTTCCCTGAAGGCTGGCCTGCCCGTCGAGACTCCTGCTGTCACCGTCAACGTGGTCTGCGGCTCCGGCCTGAACTGCGTCAACATGGCTGCTCAGATGATCGAGGCCGGCGATGCTGACATCGTGGTCGCAGGCGGCATGGAGAACATGGACATGGCTCCCTTCGCAATGATGAAGGGCCGCTACGGCTACCGCATGGGCGCTCCCATGGGCAAGAGCGAGATCGTGGATACCATGGTCAACGATGCTCTGTGGGATGCCTGCGGCTTCAACAAGCACATGGGCATGACCGCTGAGAACGTCTGCACCAACGAGACCTATCAGAAGAAGTACGGCTACAGCCCCATCACCCGCGAGATGCTGGATGATTTCGCTTACCACAGCCAGCTGAAGGCTGACAAGGCCATCAAGGACGGTGCTTTCAAGGATGAGATCGTTCCTGTTGTCATCAAGGGCAAGAAGGGCGATACCGTGTTCGATACCGATGAAGGTCCCCGTCTGAGCGCTCCCGAAGTGCTGGCAAAGCTGAAGCCCGCCTTCACCAAGGACGGCATCGTCACCGCTGCAAACTCCTCCGCTATCAACGATGGCGCAGCTGCTCTGGTCATCATGAGCGAAGAGAAGGCCAAGGAGCTGGGCGTGAAGCCTCTGGCTACCTGGGTCGCAGGTGCTCTGGCAGGCGTCGAGCCTGAGGTCATGGGTCTTGGCCCCATCGCTGCTACCAAGAAGGTCATGGCTAAGACCGGCCTGACCGTTGCTGATATGGATTTGGTCGAGGCCAACGAGGCATTCGCAGCACAGTCCATCGCAGTCGGCGAGGCTCTGGGCTTCGATAAGGACAAGCTGAACGTCAACGGCGGCGCAATCGCTCTGGGCCACCCGGTCGGCGCTTCCGGTGCTCGTATCCTCGTCACCCTGCTGTACGCTATGAAGCATCGTGGTGCTCACAAGGGTCTGGCTACCCTGTGCATCGGCGGCGGCATGGGCTGCGCAACCATCGTCGAGATGGACTAATTTCCCTTTGAAGGGTCACTCCGGATATTGATACAGCCCGGACAGTGGGCGAGACCGGAGACTTGCCCCTTGTCCGGGGGCTGTTTTGAATAAGATATAACCTGAATGGAGGTTTTCACAATGGCATTTGTAAAAACCGAGGTGCAGGGCGCAGTCGAGATCATCACCATCGACCGCCCGAAGGCACTGAACGCCCTGAACCCCGAAGTCCTGGCAGACCTGAAGGCTGCTTTTGAGGCAGTTGACCAGTCCGCCATCCGCTGCATCGTCCTGACCGGCGAAGGCGACAAGAGCTTCGTGGCAGGCGCTGACATCGGCTCCATGAGCACCATGACCAAGGCCGAGGGCGAGGCTTTCGGCAAACTGGGCAATGATGTGTTCCTGATGGTCGAGAGCTTCCCCATCCCCGTCATCGCAGCCGTCAACGGCTTTGCACTGGGCGGCGGCAATGAGCTGGCTATGAGCTGCGACATCCGCATCTGCTCCGACAACGCTGTGTTTGGTCAGCCGGAAGTCGGTCTGGGCATCACCCCGGGCTTCGGCGGTACCCAGCGTCTGGCACGTCTGGTTGGCATGGGCATGGCAAAGCAGCTGGTCTACTCTGCACTGAACATCAAGGCTGACGAGGCTTATCGCATTGGCCTGGTCAACGCAGTGTATCCGCAGGCTGAGCTGATGGAGAATGTCCTGAAGCTGGCCAACAAGATCGCCAAGAACGCTCCCATCGCCGTGCGCAACTGCAAGAAGGCTATCAACGACGGCATCAGCCTCCCCATCGAGAAGGCTGTCGAAGTCGAAGAAAAGCTGTTCGGCGACTGCTTCGAGACTCATGACCAGAAGGAAGGCATGGCCTGCTTCCTGAGCCGTGAAAAGCCGAAGCCCAAGGCAGTGTTCACGAACAACTAAACTAAACCATAACGCCTCTGCAATGCCTCCCCGGAAAGGGGAGACACGGAGGGGCACTACATTCAGAAGATATAATAAAGGAGAGATTTCCCATGAAGATCGGTGTTATCGGTGCTGGCACTATGGGCCAGGGCATCGCAAAGGCATTTGCTCAGGTCGAGGGCAACACGGTTGCTCTGTGTGACATCAAGCAGGAGTGGGCCGAGAATGGTCTGGCAAAGATCAAGAAGGGCTATGAGAAGCTGGTCGCTAAGGGCAAGATGACGCAGGAGAAGGCTGACGCTATCGTCGCTGCTATCACCCCGGGCCTGAAGGAAGACCTGTGCGCTGACTGCGACCTGGTCGTTGAGGCTGCTTTCGAGGATATGAAGGTCAAGCAGACCACTTTCGGCGAGCTGGATAAGATCTGCAAGCCCGAGTGCATCTTCGCTTCCAACACCTCTTCTCTGTCCATCACCGAGATCGGCAAGGGTGTCAGCCGTCCTCTGGTCGGTATGCACTTCTTCAACCCCGCAGACCGCATGAAGCTCATCGAGGTCATCGCTGGCTGCAACACTCCCGCTGAGACTGTCGAGAAGATCAAGGAGATCTCCGTTGCCATCGGCAAGCAGCCGGTCCAGGTCAACGAGGCTGCCGGCTTCGTCGTCAACCGCATCCTGATCCCGATGATCAACGAGGCTGCCTTCATCAAGATGGAGGGCGTTTCCAACATCGCCGGCATCGACACCGCTATGAAGCTGGGTGCCAACCACCCGATGGGTCCTCTGGAGCTGGGCGACTTCATCGGCCTGGACATCTGCCTCGCCATTATGGACGTCCTGTACAAGGAGACCGGCGACAGCAAGTATCGTGCATGCCCGCTCATCCGTAAGATGGTTCGCGGCGGCAACCTGGGCTGCAAGTCTGGCAAGGGCTTCTACGTTTACAACGCAGACCGCACCAAGACCCCTGTCGACGAGCTGTAAATTAGTTTGAAATTTCTCTCGGTCGTCCCGAAGAAAACGGCCGGGAGGAATTTGTTTGCACAGGACATGAGTGTAGCTGCCCTGTGCTGAAAGAAAAACATCCGTTAGGAGGATATAGCGATGGATTTTACTCTGTCCAAGCAGCAGCAGATGGTGCAGAAGATGTACCGCGAGTTTGCTGAAAACGAAGTCAAGCCTCTGGCAAAGAAAGTCGATGCCGAAGAGTATTTCCCCAAGGAGACCGTCGAGAAGATGGGCAAGCTGGGCATGATGGGCATTTACTTCCCCACCTCCGTTGGCGGTGCAGGCGGCGACGTCCTGTCCTACGTCATGGCTGTTGAGGAGCTGAGCAAGGTCTGCGGCACCACTGGTGTTATCGTTTCCGCACACACCAGCCTGTGCGCAGCACCTATTTATGAGAACGGCACTCCCGAGCAGAAGGAAAAGTATCTGCCCAAGCTGTGCAGCGGCGAGTGGCTGGGTGCTTTCGGTCTGACCGAGCCGGGCGCTGGTACTGACGCTCAGGGCCAGCAGACCACTGCTGTGGAAGATGGCGATTACTGGGTGCTGAACGGCTCCAAGGTCTTCATCACCAACGCAGGCTACGCTGACGTGTTCATCGTCATTGCTGTTACCGATAAGGTCCTCGACAAGAAGGGCCGTCCCACCAAGCTGTGCTCCGCCTTCATCGTGGAGCGTACCGACCCGGGCTTCTCCGTCGGCAAGGCTGAGGATAAGATGGGCATCCGTGGTTCTTCTACCTGCGAGCTGATCTTTGAGGACTGCCGCATCCCGAAGGACCGTATGCTGGGCGTGCGCGGCAAGGGCTTCCAGCTGGCTATGGCTACTCTGGACGGAGGCCGTATCGGTATCGCTTCCCAGGCTCTGGGCATCGCCGAGGGCGCTCTGCAGGAGACCGTCGCTTACGTCAAGGAGCGCAAGCAGTTCGGCCGCAGCATCTCCGCTTTCCAGAACACCCAGTTCGAGCTGGCCGAGATGAAGGCCCGTATCGAGGCTGCAAAGTATCTGGTCTACGCTGCCGCTCTGAAGAAGCAGGAAGCTATGAATGGCGCAAAGGTCCGCTACAGCGTCGAGGCTGCTCAGGCTAAGCTCATCGCAGCCCGCACCGCAAGCGACGTGACCCGCCGCTGCCTGCAGCTGTTCGGTGGCTACGGCTACACCCGTGACTACCCCATCGAGCGCATGATGCGTGATGCCAAGATCACTGAGATCTACGAGGGTACCAGCGAAGTGCAGATGATGGTCATTTCTGGTGCGCTGCTGAAGTAAGGGAGGCAAGATTTACAATGAAAGCAATCGTTTGTGTAAAGCAGGTTCCTGATACCTCCGGTAAGGTGGCTGTCAAGGCGGATGGTACTCTGGACCGTGCCTCTATGGCAACCATCACCAACCCCGATGACCTGAACGCTCTGGAGGCCGCTCTGAAGCTGAAGGACGAGACCGGCTGCGAAGTCGTCGTCGTCACCATGGGTCCCCCGCCGGCCGAGGGTATGCTCCGTGAGCTGCTGGCCCGCGGCGCTGATAAGGCTGTTCTGGTCTCTGGCCGTGAGTTCGGTGGTTCTGATACCTTCGCGACCAGCCAGATCCTCGCTGCTGCTGTCAATAAGATCGGTGTCGGCCCCGAGGACGTCGTGTTCTGCGGCCGTCAGGCAATCGACGGTGATACCGCACAGGTCGGTCCTCAGATCGCTGAGAAGCTGCACCTGCCTCAGGTGACCTATGTTGCTGACATCCAGAAGGATGGCAACAGCCTCACGGTCAAGCGTATGCTGGAAGACGGCTACATGATGGTCAAGGTGCAGACTCCCTGCCTGCTGACCTGCATCAAGGAGCTGAATCAGCCCCGCTACATGAGCGTCAACGGCATCTTCACCTGCTACGACAAGCCGATGGAAGTGTTCGATTACAACGCTCTGAAGGACGATCCGCTGATCGAGGTCGATACCATCGGTCTGAAGGGTTCTCCGACGAACGTCTTCAAGTCCTTCACTCCTCCGCAGAAGGGCGCAGGCACTATGCTGACTGGCGACGATACCACTGCACAGCTGGCTGGTATCCTGGCCAAGAAGCACCTGATCTGATGAAAGGAGCATAGGATTACAATGGCTGATTTTAACGAATACAAGGGCGTCTGGGTCTTCTGCGAGCAGCGCCAGGGCGCACTGATGTCCACTGATTTTGAGCTGGTCAGCGAGGCCCGCAAGCTGGCTGATGAGCTGGGCTGCGAAGTCACCGGCCTGCTGCTGGGCGACAACGTCGAAGGCATTGCAAAAGAGCTGGGCGGCTATGGTGCCGATAAGGTCATGGTCTGCGACAGCCCGCTGCTGAAGGATTACACCACTGACGCATACGCCAAGGTCGTCTGCGACATGGTCAACGAGTACAAGCCTGAGGTCCTGCTGATCGGTGCTACCAACATCGGCCGCGACCTTGGCCCCCGCTGCGCAGCTCGTCTGCACACCGGTCTGACTGCTGATGCTACCCATCTGGACATCGACACTGCAAAGTATGTCGAGTTCCTGAAGGAGAGCTCCACCATCGACCTGTCCAAGCAGAAGTTCGATTACGAGGACCGCAACCTGAAGATGACCCGTCCTGCTTTTGGCGGCCATCTGATGGCTACCATCATCTGCCCCCGTTTCCGTCCTCAGATGTCTACCGTCCGTCCCGGCGTCATGAAGAAGGCTCCCTTCGATCAGGCCAAGGCCGATGCCTGCCAGATCGTGAAGCCCGCATTCAGCCTGACCGCTGACGACATCAAGACCGAGGTCCTGAGCGTTGAGAAGGCAGCCGAGAAGCTGGTCGACCTCATCGGTGCAGACGTCATCGTCTCTGTTGGCCGTGGTATCAGCAAGGACGTCAACAAGGGCATCGAGCTGGCTGAGCAGCTGGCTGCAGCTCTGGGCGGCGGCGTTGTCGGCGCATCCCGTGCTGTCACCGATGCCGGCTGGATGACCGCTGATCATCAGGTCGGTCAGACCGGTAAGACCGTCCATCCCAAGATCTATGTGGCTCTGGGCATCTCCGGCGCTATCCAGCACACCGCAGGTATGCAGGATTCTGAGTGCATCATTGCCGTCAACAAGAATGAGTCCGCCCCCATCTTCGGTGTGGCTGACTACGGCATCGTGGGCGACCTGTTCAAGGTCGTTCCCGAACTCATCAAGCAGGTCGAGGCAGCAAAGGCTGCTCAGTGATCAGCTGAGAAATAAGGTCCAGGAGGGCAGCTCGAGAGAGCTGCCCTCTTTTTGCATTTTACTTTTATAAATAAGAAAGAAAACTCTATGATTTTCCCATTGACAGGAAAGAAGAAATATGGTATATTCTATCCAGAGAGATGAAGGTGCTTAGGCACTGGAAAATCACTTGAATGTAATTGACTCAAAAAAGAGTTTGCGAATAGAATATTTAGCAAAGCAGTTGAAAAGCTGTGACGCAAAGCTAAAGGGCCTGTAAAATGGTAGCCAGTTGCATTTTTAAGGAATTACCTTTACTTTGTCTTTGAGTATCGTGATTCCTTTTTTTAGTCGCCGGAACAGTTCATGTGATGATGTCTCTCGAAACCCCACAGATGAGCAGGAAACATCTGTGGGGTTTTTATTTTTGTCTACGGTGTCGGGACGCCTTACACAAAGAATCCAAGAGGATGAAGCGGATTTGAGTCAGCGCGAAAAAACCTGAAAAAACTTGCAAAA
>ULTM01010567.1_pt1 | contig 30850 bp, 25 predicted proteins | sample 1957641 | NCBI WGS metagenome assembly ULTM01 (sample SAMEA4835735, study PRJEB28245) | human gut metagenome | biome: gut microbiome; material: fecal sample | place: Denmark | collected 2008 | reverse complement strand
ATCTGTAATTGCAGCAGATAGCAATAGCAAATAAAACATCATATAATCGTGTAGGTTTTCCTACATTCTTATATGATAAAAAACCGACAATTTTATATTGACATTTGCACCATAAACAGGTATGCGGATAAGCCAATATAAGATATAATGACATAACAGGTGTAACGAATTGAAAAATAAAAAACAACTTTAATATTTATTATGTGGACAATTATGTACGATGGTGATAATCACTTTTCGCACGATGGCAAACAAGGCAGATGTGGCAATGGTGAGGGATATAGCTGGGATGATAATGATTACAGACCTGACGGATGTCTGGAACTTCCAAGCACACTCAGCATTGCCTGTCGGTCAATTGCAAAAAGAAGGGGCTGAAAAGCCTGTAAAATAAGGAAAGTTCAGGAAATCTCTCCACAAATTCCGATTTTTACACAACCCTTTAAAATCTTCCACCATAAGTACACATAAGAAAAACTTCCTTATCCTCTGGAAGATTTACTTCAGCAAAGTTGATTACAGCCTGGTGCATCTTACCAAAATAAATACCAGAAGCAAATCCTATAAGATCATACCCTGATAAGTCCTTTTCAGTAATCTTAGCTGCATCAATAATATCAACCCCATATTCATCTGCTATGGCATCAACAATTTTCTTTGTATTATTGTGATGAACCGATGCGTATATAATAACTGTTTTCATATCTGCTTCACTCCATTATATACATATGACTGTCTCCTATTTTTAACTCCAGCTCATACGGATATCATACATCAGCCTTGTAAGTGCAATACTGTCTTTAGCTGTATATACATCACTGCTGCAATATCCAAGTTTTACGCATCTGCTTACTTCCCTGATTTCATATTCAAAGCCATTTATATCAACCGGACACTCGATTGTTTCCGGTTCTTTTCCTTCCACCTCAAGTATCATGGTCTCGGCGTGTTGGAAATCCGGTAAAAATATACTTCCCTTTGTTCCCTCAATTCTGGCATTACGTTTTAATTCCTGCCCAATTGTCTGGACTGATTCTGCCGTACATCCATCATTATATGTCAGTTTGAGACAGCTGTAATCATCTGTTCCATACTCATTAATATGTACTTTTTGAGTTTCTACATTCTGCGGCTCATTCCCTGTAACAATACGCAGAAATCCCAGATTGTAAATTCCTATGTCCAACAAAGCACCTCCACCAAGTGCAGGGTTAAATTTACGCTCTTTTCTGGCACCTGTTGCAACAAACCCATACTGGCATGAAATATGTTTTATTTCTCCAATTACTCCTTGCTGTAAGATACTGCGTAAACGATCATACAATGGAAGAAACCATATCCAGAGTCCCTCCATGATAAAAAGATGCCTATCCCTTGCCAGTCTGTACAGTTCCTGTGCCTGTTTATCATTTATCGTAAACGGCTTTTCGCACAATACATGCTTTCCATGTTCAAGACATAACCTGCAATTCTCATAATGCAAAGTATTTGGTGTTGCTACATAAACAGCCTCAACATCCTGATCTTTAACCAGTGCTTCATACGAATCATAATATCTTGGGATATCATGCTCATTAGCAAAGGCTTTTGCATTTTCAATGTTACGTGAACCAACTGCTTCTAACTGTTCATTTTCTTTACTCATCTGATTTATGGTTGATGCAAATTTTTTTGCAATATTACCTGTAGCCAAAATTCCCCACTTCATCTTATCTCTCCCATCGATTCTATAAATTTATATGTAATATATCCTCATTTAACAATTATTAAAGGACACAAATTTATTATACCTTATATCATCATCTTCGCATATCCATTTTATATCATATTTTATAATACAAAAGGTCAGACCCGCCAAGCCCAATGGTTACTGACGAATCTGACCTTTTACAATCACTAAAAATTTATATATTATCCTTCAATCTCTTTAATAAGATTAACCATCTCAATAGCACCTTCAGCGCACTCAAATCCCTTATTGCCTGCCTTTGTTCCGGCACGCTCAATTGCCTGCTCGATTGTATCTGTAGTAAGCACTCCAAACATAACAGGAATATCACTTGCTAAAGAAACATTTGCAATGCCTTTGGAAACCTCGCTGCACACATAATCGTAGTGGCTTGTAGCACCTCTTATAACTGCACCAAGACATATAACTGCGTCATACTTGCCGCTTTTTGCCATCTTTGAAGCTATCAATGGTATCTCAAATGCGCCCGGCACCCATGCAAGATCAATATTTTCTTCTGAAACATCATGTCTTACAAGCCCGTCTTTAGCTCCCGCAACAAGCTTAGACACAATAAATTCATTAAACCTTGCCGCTACAATACCTACCTTAATTCCACTGTCAACTAACTTACCTTCTAAAACTCTCATTATCAATTCCTCCTTATAAATAATCCATATTTTTACACTACATTTAAAATGTGTCCCATCTTTGTCTGCTTTGTCTTAAGATAGAACCTGTCAAAGCTGGTCGCATCTATCTCAATAGGCACTCTCTCACTGATTTCGATTCCAAAATCTGCAAGCTGGTATACCTTATCGGGATTGTTAGTAAGAAGCCTTAAGCTCTTAGCGCCTAAGTCTTTCAATATCTGTGCTCCTATGTAGTACTCGCGTGCGTCTCCCGGCAGACCAAGTGCCAGATTAGCCTCAAGTGTATCCATTCCCTGATCCTGAAGTGCATATGCCTTAAGCTTGTTGACAAGCCCGATTCCTCTGCCCTCCTGTCTCATATAAAGAAGTACTCCCCTGCCTTCATTGTTAATCTGTGTCATCGCTGACGCTAGCTGCTGACCGCAGTCACATTTCATTGAGCCAAATGCGTCTCCAGTCAGGCACTCTGAATGTACCCTGCACAAAAGATTGCTGCCATCACCAATGTCTCCCTTTACCAATGCAACATGATGCTCGCCATTTAACTTATTAACATAACAGTGTGCCATGAATTCCCCATACTTTGTCGGCATTCTTGTAACTGCCACGCACTCAACCAGGTTGTCATGTCTCTTTCTGTATTCCTGAATTGCCTTAATTGTTATGAATTTGAGATTGAATTTTTCGGACATTTCTATGAGGTCTTCTTTTCTCATCATTGTTCCGTCCGCTTTCATTATTTCACAGCACAGACCACATTCTTTAAGTCCTGCTATTCTCATAAGGTCTACTGTTGCCTCTGTATGTCCGTTTCTTTCAAGAACTCCATTAGGTTTTGAACGAAGTGGAAACATATGTCCCGGTCTTCTGAAATCCTCAGGCTTTGCCTCATCTGACACACATGCTCTTGCAGTAAAGCCTCTCTCCTCTGCCGATATTCCTGTTGTCGTCTTAACATGGTCTATTGACACTGTAAATGCAGTTTCATGGTTATCAGTATTGTCAGCAACCATCTGTGTAAGTCCCAGCTTTCTGCACAAATCTCCACTCATAGGCATGCATATAAGTCCTTTTCCATATGTCGCCATGAAATTCACATTTTCAGTAGTTGCAAATTCAGCGGCACATATCAGGTCTCCCTCATTCTCTCTGCTTTCATCATCTGAGACAAGTATCAGCTTTCCATCCTGTAAATCCTTAACTGCCTCTTCTACTGTGTTATACTCAAACATTTTCTTTTACCTTCCTTTCCCTTTGATATTTTAAAATCCATTCTTTAGCAGGAACTCTTTCGTTATCCCGCTTTTCGGCTTTTCCTTTTCAAATGTGATGAATTTCTCTATGTACTTACCGACAATATCATTTTCAAGATTAACTACATCACCAGCTTTCCTAAGTGACAGCGTTGTCGCACCTGCCGTATGTGGTATTATTGATACTGAAAAGCTCTGGCTGTCCGTCTTGGCAACCGTAAGACTTATTCCATCTATGGCAACTGAACCTTTTTCAACAATATATTTTAATATTCCGATGTCTGTCTTAATCTGATACCATATCGCGTTATCATCCTTGGTTATCGCTACAACTTTTCCTGTTCCATCAATATGTCCTGAAACTATATGTCCTCCGAACCTTCCATCTGCTGCCATTGCCCTTTCAAGATTAACAGCACTGCCACTCACCAGCTTGCCAAGTGATGAGCGGTTCAGCGTCTCATGCATTACATCCGCAGTAAATGTATTATCATATATCCCTGTCACTGTAAGGCACACACCATTGACAGCAATGCTGTCTCCTATATGTGTTCCCTCAAGGACTTTTTCTGCCTGTATTGTAAGGATTGCCGACGCCGTTCCTTTTTTTACATTATTTACATGTCCGATTTCTTCAATAATTCCTGTAAACATTACAACTCTCCTTCAATCAGAATATCGTCACCAAGAAGACGAACTGTCTTGTTTCTCAACTGATATGCTTCATCTACATTTGCAACACCCTGACCTTCAACTGCTGTCTTACTGTCTGCCCCGCCAAATATCTTAGGTGCAATGTAAGTCTGAACCCGTTTCACAATTCCAGCCTGCAATGCCGAGAAGTTAAGTGTTCCGCCTCCCTCTAGAATCACGCTGTCGATACCTTTTTCTCCAAGTATGTTCATAAGCTCTTTAAGGTCAACGTGCTGCTCTGATTCTTTTGTAATTATCACTTCACAGCCTGCATTTTCATATAAAGATTTCCTATCGCTGTCGGTACTACATGTAGCAATTATTGTTGGTATCTGCCCTGCACTTTTTACAATTCTGCTGTCCAGCGGAGTTCTCAATCTGCTGTCGCATATGATTCGCACAGGATTGTGAGGATTGCTTACGGCTGTACTTCTACAGTCAAGCATTGGATTATCAGCAATCACAGTGCCGACACCAACCATAATTGCCGCGTATCTGTGACGGTCTGCATGCACATTTTCTCTTGCCTGCTCACCTGTAATCCACTTGGAAAGTCCCTTATATGTGGCAATTTTTCCATCAAGTGTCTGTGCTGTTTTCATCACAACATATGGCTCTTTATTCCTTATGTAATGAAAGAATACATAATTCATCGCCAGACATTCTTCATTGCATACACAACCTTCAACTTTAATCCCGTGTTCTTCCAAATATTTAACACCTTTCCCACTTACCAGGGGATTAGGATCCATCGAACCTATCACAACCCTGCTTATCCCTGCCTGCACAAGTGCTTCAGTGCAAGGCGGCTGTTTCCCATGATGGCAGCATGGCTCAAGTGTCACATATATGGTTGCTCCATTGGTATCTTCCTTACATTTTGAAAGTGCATCTCTTTCTGCATGAAGTTCACCATATTTCCTGTGCCAGCCTTCACCTATAATTCTGTCGTCCTTTACAATTACAGCTCCAACCAGCGGATTGGGATTAACCCAGCCTGTTCCTCTCTTTGCAAGCTCAATTGCCCGTCTCATATATAATTCATCTTCTTTTGAAAAATTCTTATTTATTTCCTGCTGCATATCTGCACCTTCTTTCTGTTCTTTCCTGTCCAGCTTTTCTCTGTTCTGCTTTTTTCTGTCCTGATTTTCTCTATTCTTATTTCCCTTGTTTGCTGTATCTTAATTTCATTCTTAATGTGCTTGCTGTTTCCCTGATTTTACCGGCTCAAAGTCGTGATACCTATAAGTAGTCGCATTTTCAATGGTTTAGTAGGTCTTTTTTTATCTTGTCTATAATATTAAACGCATTTTTATTCCTCAAAAACCTATAAATTCATTGTTTATGACATGTTTAGTAGGTAATTGCTTAAGTTTTCTTCAGTTTTTAGCTAAAATAAACCTACTAAAGCCACAAAAAACTTACATTTATAGGTTTTTACCAAATTTACCTGCTGCCATTCTGCTCTGAATTGCTATAATATGCCGCCAGATTGCTCAGAATTGAATCGCCGTAATATGCAGCCGCCACAATTGCCAGTTCCAACATTTCAGACCAGACTCCGCCTCAACAATACAGACATCCTAGCACGACCAAAATCCAGCCCAGACATAAAAAAAGCTTCCAAAGCAGTTTCATCTCACCACTTCAGAAGCCTTACGCCAAAATATCGAATTTCTATAATCAAATTCTTACTCTGACAATCAAAAAAACTCTGAGATAATAATTCATCTCAGAGCCAGTATCCACATTCAAGCCAGCCATTCATTCTACTATGATTACATTATGAATAACTAACTTTAATATCACTTCTTCCATCCAGACTTTACTGTCGGCTTCGGAATTACACCGAATCATGCTCTGGCTTACGCCTCGGCTCGTGGGCTTTACCACCGGTAGGGAATCACACCCTGCCCTGAAGTTCCATATGTATTAAATTGTTTATAGTATACACCCGATTTTTAAAAAATCAAGTACTTGACATATTTATTAATATAAGGAAATGAATAAAACCAAAACATGTAAAAACCGGAACCTCGCACCCACACAGTAAGCGAGATTCCGGTCTCCTTAAAAAATATTAATTTTCTGGCTTTTTACCTTTAACCGTTAATCCTGCTGCCGCTCCTCCTATTACAAACATAAGAAGCCATACAAATACATGTTTATTATCTCCCGTGTCAGGCGCCTGTTCTTTTACTGTCTCTGTATTATCGTCTTTACACGTATCGGCCAATGATGTTGTATCTGTAATCTTTGCAACCACAGTCTGTGATTTTTCAATCTCAACAAGCCCATCCTGCCTGATGTAATATCTGTCACAATCTTTACAATACCAGTATTCAATATTTCCTTCATCTGTCCTGGTAGCCGCCTTTGCCGCTACTGACTGCAAGTCTTCATGCATACTCATATTGTAAGTGCCATATTCTTCGCTGCAGATCGTACACACCGCTTTCTTCACACATGTTGCACTTCCACCTGCGTGTTTACACTGATAATCACAAACCGTGCATACACCGTTTTTCCAACCATGTGCTTCACTTGTCGATACTTCCTTATCACAGCAATCATATGCCTGCTTATGAGTTTTTTCTGTCTGTACCCATACTAACTTTCCACTGTGATTTGCCATATCTTTATCTGTATACTCCTTGCCACATGTTTCGCAAACCGCACCTTTTGTACATGTTGCTTCTCCGCCGCTGTGTACGCATACATAACCACATGTTTCACAAGCACCGTCTTTCCAGTTATGATTTTCTTGTGCTATCGTCACTTTACCACAGCAATCATATCTCTTTTCATGTGTTGTTGCTGTCTGTGTCCACTTTTCTGTTCCTGTATGATTGTCTGCATTTATTTCTCCATATTCACTATGGCAGGTATCACAAACCGCTTTCTGCGTGCAGGTTGCTTTTCCGCCTTTATGAATACAATCATATCCACATACCGTGCAGTGGCCATTCTCCCAGATATGATCTGCTATATTAGTTACCTCTGCACCACAACAGTCATATTTTTTCTGATGAGTTTTTTCTGTCTGTACCCATACCTGATCTCCGCTGTGTACACATACATAACCACATGTTTCACAAACACCATCTTTCCACTTATGATTTTCTTGTTCTATCGTCACTTTACCGCAGCAATCATATTTCTTTTCATGTGTTGTTGCTGTCTGTGTCCACTTTTCTGTTCCTGTATGATTGTCTGCATTTATTTCTCCATATTCACTATGGCAGATATTGCAAACCGCTTTCTGCGTACAGGTTGCTTTTCCGCCTGTATGAATACAATCGTATCCACATACCGTGCAGTGTCCATTCTCCCAGATATGATCTGCTATATTAGTTACCTCTGCACCACAACAGTCATATTTTTTCTGATGAGTTTTTTCTGTCTGTACCCACACCTGTTCTCCACTGTGGTTTGCAGGATTTAAAGTACCATATTCAGCATTACACTCCGTGCAGACGGCTCTCTTTTTACATGTTGCCGCTCCGCCTACACAGCTTTCTGTTTCTTCTATAGTACAGCCTGCCGTTGTACATTTGTGGGTATGTGTGCCGTTACCATTTGACTTCCATTCACCATATATATGTTCTGACTTTGCTGCTGTAACAATCTCACCACATTCACAAATTACAGGTGTTGTACAATCACCATCATCTGTACCACTATGTTTTGTCTTTGTTGTTGTTACCGTACAGCCGTCATTCTCACACACTTTCCAATGATAAGTATCGTCTTTTGTCCATGTGTCGCTGAACTTATGATTTGCCTGTGCCAGAAATATTTTCCCGCAGACAGAGCATATTGATTCTTTCGTACAGTCGCTGTTATCAATTGTATGATTCGCATTTACGGTAACAGACAGATAAATGCTGTATCCTTCATTATCCGTCAATGTTATTATCTGTGTGCCATCTGCTGCAGATACAGTATAAATACCGTCCGCATCAGGTGTAAGCGTTTTATTTCCTGCCATTACCTGTGTATAATCGGAAGAAGTTACTTTAAACTGTGCCTTCTCGCAGTATACTCCATTATTTTTAATACCGTCTACCACTGTATCCGGATTAATCGCATTATAATAATATGTAACTGTCTGTGTTTCTGATGTATACACACCCTTTTCATCGCCTGTCTTGCTTAAAAAAGTATATCCTGAGGGAATCTTAATATTTTCAGGTACCGCATAATTCGTTCCCGATGTACCCTGAAGTGTAATCGATTCACGTAACTTCTGCTCACTGTCTTTTATCACATAATTAACAATTACTTTTCCTTTGCCTGATGTTACAGCCACATCATCAAAGCTTTCCTTATCTACAAGAATCATTGTAGTATACGCAGGTACAGTTATAACGGAGCCTGCGACTTCACCAAGTGATACAACTCCCGCACTTTCGCCATTTGCAATAACAACCCAGTCCGTAGCAGCTCTTCCTTGAACAGGAATTGTAATTTCTTTTGACACATCTGACTCATTATTTAATACTGCCATAGTATTCCACTCGTCGTCTTTTGTACCTGCAAGCACATAAGCTTCAGAATTTTTTATTGTCTGGCTTTTCGCAAGCGGTGAAAATGCCTTTCGTATCTCCATAAGTCCTCTGTAATATGAGACTACATCTGCGTACTCTGCTGAATCCTTCCATTCAACGTAACTGCTGTCTGCAAGAGTTGTTCCCTCAACGCTGTTACACATTTCTTCTCCGCCATCCATAAACAAAGTTCCCGGCTTAGCATATTTCATTGCTGCTTTCTGCTTGTATATTTTTACGGCTTTTTCGTTTCTTTCGCCATAAGTGCCACCTGTGCTGCCGATTATTTCATCATAAGCGGAAGTTTTATTCTGTCTTTCTTCCTTTGTATAATTATCTCCCCATATAACCAGATTGGCATCTTCCTTTGCCAATGATGTCTTTATCTCATCCAGCCATTTATATACATGCGAAGAACCTTTGTACTTCACATTGACACAGTCAATCAAATCCAGTGAAAATCCATCAACATGATATTCCTCTGCCCAATATTTCATGGAATTAACCATATAACTACGATACATCTTCCGCTCTGTGGCAAGCTCATTGTCATATCCCGTATTTGTTGTATACCTTGTACCGTCAGTATTCAATCTGTAATAAAACCACGGAACCGACTTTTCAAGAGGATTTTCCTCTGAGGCATGCGTATACGGCATCTCCATCACAACAGAAAATCCCGCACTGTGAAGTGCCTGAATCATCTCTTTACATTCTTTTATAACAGTCTTGCTGTCTGACGGATTGGAAGCATAGCTTGCCTCAGGTACATTATAATTTAAAATCTCATACTCACTGTCACCATCAAAATCCGCAAACGGTGCAAGCTGTACTGTCGTAACACCGAGTTCCTTCAGATAATCAATGCCCGATACAAGCTCTCCCGCACTGTTTACTTTTGCACCCTTTTCCGTAAAAGCACTGTACTTTCCGCCTGCAGTCATGCCCGATGCGGTATCTGATGAGAAATCCTTGACACTTATTTTATAAACAGTATTTGCTTTTGTCGAATCAACATACACATGTCTGTCGCTGTCCCAACCCTCAGGAGATACTGAAGATGTATCTGTTATATACGAACGCTTTCCGTCTTTGCTTACCGCAACCGAATATGGGTCCTGAATTTTATATTTTGTTGTTCTGTCGCTGCCAATATGGGTAATATCTGTTGTGGTAATCGTATAGTCATAATACAATCCGCCCCAATCACCAATAAGTGTTATAATCCAGAGGCCATTCCATTCCCCATTTACAAGCATTTTCTCTAATGCATAAGTTCCTATATCACGTGCATTGCTATCATTATCATCACCTGTTGCATAAATATTAACTTTTACATATGTTGCCGCAGGTGCCCATAACAAAAATTCAGTTGACTCCTTTGTATATGTCGCTCCAAGCTGCCTGCCCTTACGTGTATGCCCCCAATCATCAACATATGTTCCATCATAAAAATATTCATTATCAATATCTTCTGCCACTTTATTAATATAGCTGCTAGGAATCGTAGCTATCTTTTTACTGTTATCTGCCGCAAACCCGGTAACGGCACTGCTTGAAAATACCATTCCGATTGACAATACCACCGCAGTAATCTTTTTTAAGTTTAAATACTTCATAAACTCTCCCTCCTTTTATTTTACTCAATGTATCTATGCAATACCATAAAGCATTACAAAAATACATTCTATCTTAGTGGTATTATACAATAAAAGGCATCAAAAAAAATGTCATTTACATGAAATGACATTTTTTCGACACGAACGATATTAAAATGAATGTTTATTCTTCACTTTTTAATCACAATTTATTTATAAAGTTCTGGACCTGATTTTTAAAAAATCAAGTACTTGACATATTTATTAATTTTATGATACTATACCACGGCACAATTAAATATGGTTATATTGGAAACGACACATCCCCCGGATGATAACGAACAACACATGTTTTGCTTAGGTTATTATTTAAGGAGGATTTTTTTATGCCAAAAAACAAGTTTCAGGATGTTGTTTTCACAATTATTATGGCAACAATTATGGTCTATGGAATGGTCGTATATAATGTTGCCCTCAACACAGGTACTGTAAATGGTACTACTTTCTTAGCTGCAACACACGAGCTCCCAATCATGGTTCCAATTGCATTCGTACTCGAATTCTTCGTTGTAGGAAAGATTGCTAAAATGCTTGCATTTACAGTCATGCGTCCTACTGACAGACCTCAGTTCATCACATATGCAATATCAATATGTATATGCTGCATTATGTGTCCGGTTATGAGTCTCGTTGCAACATTTCTTTTCAAAGAGCCATCCTTTGGCATGTGGGTTAAAACATGGGCAATGAACTTCCCTATGGCAATCTGCTATCAGATGTTCTATTGCGGACCACTTGTAAGGCTTATATTTAGGGCAATATTTGTTAGAAAAAATGCTGATGCAACAGAAGCTGTAACGGCTGCAGAGGCAGAATAATATTAATCACTAAGGGGCTGTCACTTGACAGCCCCTTAAAAAAATCAATTATTTATAATATTACATTTTCAAACAAAAATACCATTACCGGCATGGTTACTATAGCACTAAGCGTTGTAATCACATTTATGGCACTGGCATATTTTGAATCATTGCCATATACCTGACACATCTGCGTAACTGTTGATGCTGAAGGTGTAATAACTGCCAAGAAAACAATAAGCATAATTTTAGGTGCATCCTGAGAAATACCAGCAAGATGGCTTAATTTTATCAAAAGAAGTGCTATAAGCGGTACAACAACCATTCTCAACAAAGAAACAAAATACAGCCTTCTGTTAGCAAAAATTTTCTTTAAATCCATCCCTGCAAAAAGCATTCCTGTAACTATCATGCTGGCAGGTCCTATCATATTGCCAACAGAGCCTATCGTATCATTAATTATTAAAGGCAGTCTAATTCTTGTAAAGAAAAGTATTACACCAACCACAATCGAAATCATATTTATATTTAACACTATCTTCTTCCAGTCATAGGAACTTTCACGGCTGATTATTTTTTTGCAGTGAGTCCATAAAAAGATAAGCTGCACACTCATGAAAACGCATCCATAAAGTACCCACTCCTGTCCTAGAATGAATGTCACAATTGGAACAATAAGATTACCTGAATTTGAATAATAAACAGATGCTATCTCCACCTCATTCAGGTGAAACAATCTCCCCATAACTGATATAACTCCAAGCAATACAATCTGTAATGCAACAGATGCCGCCAAAGCAAGCAACAACCCATTTACTGTCTTTGATGTATAATCCACCTGAAAAGCCTTTATAATGACACATGGTATAATCAGGTATAAAACAATTTTGGATAAAACTTTACTGTCCTCATCTTTTACGATACCTGCTTTTACAATAATAAAGCCCATAAGAATCATAATGAATAGCTCTACTATCTGTTCCATAAGAAGTATGCTAATATGCATAAAAATCATCTCCTATTGTTATGATACGCCCAACGCATTATATACATCTTTTGCAATTATCATTCATCCACCAGGCATAACATTCTTTTAAGCAAAAGCCTCCTCTTTTATATAAAAAATCAATATATAAGCAGGGGAAACTTTTCCCCCACCTATATTACATATGTTCTTTGCAAATATCAAGATGCATAACTAATGCCATAGGTCGTATGTCTGATTGAATAATAGCTCCTGTCCCATACGCCGCAAATTCATATGGGAAAATCATTCTTGCTATTTGTATTGTTTAAGAAATATTTATCGGAAAGTGGCATAGATAATGACCATATCATTGAGATTGCTTTAGATGGCATTAAAAATGAGGAGTTGAGAGATCCAAAGAAGTGTTACCAATATATTAAAGATGGCCAGAAGTATTATCTACTTTTAGACGAAGTACAGTTTATGCCACGATTTAAGGAAGTTCTGAACAGCCTGCTTCGTATCAGCAATATTGATATATATGTGACTGGCAGTAATTCTAAATTTCTATCCAGTGATATTGTAACTGAATTTAGAGGCAGAGGAGATGAGATAAGAATATATCCGTTGTCTTTTGCAGAGTTCTATGCAGCTTTCGGTGGAGATTATGATGATACTTGGGAAGAATATATGATATATGGTGGTTTACCACAGGTGGTACAGTTCTCTATGGAACGCCAAAAGGCTGAGTATCTAAAAAACATTTTCACAAATGTTTATATTAAGGATGTTGTAGAAAGAAACAAGCTTCGAAATGTTGATGAGATTGATACATTAGTAGATATTCTCGCTTCTTCGATAGGGGCTCCTACTAATCCAACAAAAATATCAAATACTTATAAAAGTGAGCGTGGTATAAATTACAGCAATAAGACCATATCCAACCATATAGATTATCTTGTGGAGGCATTTTTGATTTCTAAAGCTGACAGATATGATATTAAAGGCAGAAAATATGTAGGGGCAAATCTGAAATACTATTTTACAGATGTGGGACTTAGAAATGCCAGATTGAATTTTAGACAGCAGGAACCTACTCATATCATGGAAAATATTGTTTACAATGAGCTACTTATCAGAGGCTATAATGTAGATGTTGGTATTGTAGAGGCGTATGCGAAAAATGATGAAGGAAAAACAACTCGAAAGCAGTTTGAAGTTGATTTTGTGGTCAATCAGGGTAGTCAGAGATATTATATTCAGGTGGCTTACGATATGACTTCAGAGGAAAAGCAGAAGCAGGAACTTAATTCATTTAGAAATATTCCAGATTCATTTAAAAAGATTGTGATAGTAAACGGAACAAAAAAACCTTGGAGAAATGAAGAAGGCTTTGTAATCATGGGAATGAAGTATTTTTTGCTTAACGCGGATAGTTTGGAGTTATAGTATGCTTGGACTTGACAGAATTTTTTAGAATGCGGGAATCTTCTTGCATATTAATTACTAGTCCTCATTAGAAATTCCATATGGTAACACATATTCTTCATCAGGCAGTTCTGATATTTCACCTGCATTAATGTTTTTACTCTTTTCATACACAACCTCCAGCAATTTAATAAAAAAGACCAGCAAAATGCTGGTCCTAAAATATGTATATATCCAGACATACAATCACCAACATGTGGTCAAAACATCTGGAACACTCCATTTGTCAAAAATTTCTAATATTACATTATAATGGGTAAGAACTTAAGTCAATACCTGTATTTTATCTAATGTTATTTATGCTGCACGATGTATATCTTTTTAGTTTAAGCATAGCTTTCTTCCATATCACTGATATCTTCAAGAACCTCCCTTATTCCATAAAGCATTTGCTCTTCAGTTAATTTATGTATCACTTCCCGCTTAGAGATCTGATTCTCAATTATTGGAATCAAAAGATTTCTTGCAAATTTCTTCCTATCATTACTTGCAAACATATCTTTAAGAGTTTTTCCATCTAATTTATCCTTTAATCTGTCTACGGACTTTTCTGCTTCCTTATTGCTAAGAAGATATTCTGATGCCATTTCAGTAAACACATCCTGAATTATTTCCACCATTTCATCTGCATCGTCTTCAATAAAGCTTCCAACCACAGCATTTGTTACTTTACCTGCTGCAGAACCAGCAACCATAGAACCAACTAAGCCACCCACAATTGTACCTATTCCTGGAATTGCGGAACCGATTGCTGCGCCGGCAACCCAGCCTCCTGTTCCAGCCCCTACCGTTGCAGCTGTATTTGCCATATTTTTAAACAACTGTTTTCCTGATATTCTCCCTCTGAATATGTTGGCAACATCAAAGGAAGACAGTACAACAAATGTGATGCCTGCTGTAATTGTATTGCTCCTTAAAAGCTTGGCTGCTGCTTTCATTGCCGCTGCGCCATAAATAGGCTTTGAACCTACACGAAATGCATTAATTAAAACTGCAGATGCTTTCGGTCCCATCATAGCAACTATAGCTTCGGAACTTCCAACAAGCGCACTATTAAGCCCGGCTTTTGATAATTGAGCTGCAAGTATCGAAGTAATAAATGCTGTTCCACCTACTTTAAGACCTGAATATGTCGCAATCTTTATAGCATCTTCAAAATCTTCTCCATTCCACATTGATGTTGCAAATGTTATCATTGCAGTAACACCAAATGCAGATGATGCTATTATTGTTCCGTTTACCGCATCATATGTAAGAGATTCAACAGTACCCGCTTTGGCAATATTTTTAGCCTGTGCATAGGTAAAGTGTCCTTTTTTAACAATATTCTTTGCCTCATTAGGATCAGACACTCCTTTTACCTGTCCGTTTTTAATCTTCTCCTCCATTGCCATTACAGCTTCATCATACTTATCAGATGGAACTTCTATCTTCATTGGTTTTCCATCCGTCATATATCTAAATGTACCTTTTCCATCATTTTCAAAGCACTCATTTATACATCTGTTTCCTGTCGCACAATACTTTGACTGTATATATACACCATCTACAACTCTGTCAGCACCATTTTTAGCGTTATCATCTCCAACAATCTTTGCATCATGTCCTGTCAGTTTATCAAATAGGTTATTAGCTCTTTCCGCGGCAAAACCATGTCCCTGTCTTGAATGAAATTTCTCTTCTTCAAACTGATTATTAACAGTCCTAAATGCTCCTATCCCTCGACCTGCTGATTCAGCTCCGAAATTATTCTTCTTTTCATTTTCAATTTTCTTCTTCTCCGCCTTTTTGTTAGCCTCAAAGTTTTTCATTTCATTAAGGAAATTTTTTAATGGAGTCTTGTTTATAAAAGAACCTTCTATATAAAATGTGCTTCCGTCTAAAAAATCTATTGCCAATTCACGATTACAATCTTTTTTGCTACTCTTCAATATCCTCAATTGTTTTATATCATCATACCAAAGCTTTTTAGGCTTCTCCATTGTTTCCACATAATACATCTTATCATCAGTAAAAATATAACCATTTTTACCACTTCCAAATACAGTTGTATCAAGAAAACCTAGCATTGTAGTTCTATCCATCCCCTGTGCAAATGTTTGTAATGCATTATCAATTTTCTTAATAGGAATATTTCCTTTGACATGATAATTTCCAGCAGCCGTCATATCTGCCAAATACTTTCTCATTATCTCAATCTTTTCTTCATGTTCCCCCATAAAACTAATTCTCCTTATTCTCTGTCACTACATTTCCTAATAATTCAACATATCTGTGCATAAGCTCCTGCAAATAAAACCCATTCAGCCTTTTTGAAACTGGAAGACTATCAAATTTGCTGCCTGCATAATCTAAGGCCTCATTCCACAACTTATTTAATTCCAACTTTTCAGGATACATTTCCGCAAACGCTTCTTTTATTGTATCTTCTATATATATCTTCTTATCTTCAACAATTCTTTTCTTCTTATCTTCACCTGCAAGAAATGGAAAATCCATATGCATTGTTTCATTCAATAATCTGTTTATCACATCACAGTCACCATTCATGTAGCTTCTCCTTGAACCCATCTTATTCTTTCTTTACCTTTTAATCATACTTTTGCCATCAGCAAGAAATATATTTCTGTTTTTCACGCATATAAACTGAATATATTATAACTCTTTGATGACTTGACAGCAAGATTTGTTATTTTTCATAGCATCTAACCGACTGCAATGATTTCGCACTTCCATTTATTAATATATTATAAAGCAGCTTGTTATCAGAATATATGAGATATATAATTATAAAATAGAAATAAAAAGCACAATAAGGAGCAAGCAGATATATGTTTTATTTTATATTGGAACCCATAATGATGTATAACTGGATATTAATATTAGCGGCAGTTATCCCTGCGGTATTCCTTATGATTAAAGTATACAGAGCAGACAGAATGGAAAAGGAAAGCGGCTACCTTTTAAGACAGCTAGTTATTGCGGGAATTCTATCCACCATTATTGCCCTAATTGAGGAAAAAATAGGGGAATGGATTTTATCATGCTTTGTTCCCGGAAATAAATTGCTGTATCAGATAATTCTTTATTTTGTTATTGTTGCCATAGCCGAAGAAAGCTCAAAGTATTTCTTCTTAAAAAAACGGACATGGAATAATCCAGAATTTAACTGTCAGTATGACGGTGTTGTATATGCAGTATTTGTTTCTCTCGGATTTGCCCTTTGGGAAAATATCAACTATGTTTTATCATATGGTTTTTCAACTGCTATTGTAAGAGCAATTACAGCAATTCCAGGACATGCCTGTTTTGGTGTATTTATGGGTGTATTCTATGGTCTCGCAAGAAAACAGTATAATCGTGGAAAAAAATTTAGCTCCAAGATATTCAGAATATTCAGTGTTGTGTTACCAGTTCTATTACATGGCTCATATGATTTTATAGCTTCCATGGAAAATACAATGGGAGGTCTATATTTCGTGGCCTTCGTTATTATACTTTTTGCACTGTCTTTTGGACTGGTAAACATCTCATCAAAGAATGATAAATACATATGATATAGAAAACACCAGCACATTTAACCTTAACGTGCTGGTGTCTGTATGTTAATACTTTTCGTATTTATTCATCTGTCTTCTTTTTAAGAATACAAGAAATACTACCACGCAGGAAATTACTATCAGAACTGTTAATGCTCCAAATGTAACCGCTGCTGGATGATTATTAATTAAGCAACATATTTATAAGCCAGATTATTGGCAGGAAGATATGCATCTCCTCCATACAAAGCTGTATAATCATTTACCACCTTATTACCTTTTGCAACTGCATTTCTGCAAAGTATACCATTATCCTTATATTCTTCTTCGTCCCATTCAATGGAGTTTATTTTATATATTGATAATCTTTTATTTTTTTTCGCATAATCCGTATATTTCCACCAGAATATGTTAATATATGAATAGCAATCCACAGATTGGAGAATTACCATGAAAGCATATGAAAGATTATTAAAATATGTCACTTTCCGTACACCAAGTGATGAAAACAGTGAAAACACGCCCTCATCTGCATGCCAGTTTGAGTTAGCCAGATTTCTTAAAAATGAGATGGAGGGATTGAATTTATCGGACATTGTACTTGACGATATGTGTTACCTGTATGGTAAGCTTCCGGCAACCAAAGGTTATGAAAATGCACCTGCTATCGGATTTATTGCACATATGGATACTGTGTCCGATTATTGCAATCACGATATTACACCAGTAATAACAGAAAACTTTAATGGTGTATCACTCACACTTCCTGCGGGAATAACCTTGTCTGTGCATGATTTTCCTCATCTTGGCACTCTTAAGGGTCGTACACTTATCACATCAGACGGAAGCACTATACTTGGTGCTGATGACAAAGCAGGTATTGCTGAAATCCTTACTATGATAGAACATTTGCAGAAAGACAATATACCTCATGGAACAATATGTATTGCATTCACACCTGATGAAGAAATCGGCATGGGAGCTGATCATTTTAACATAGAACAGTTCGGTGCCAAATACGCCTACACAATTGACGGCGACACAGAAGGCGAGATTCAGTACGAAAACTTCAACGCATGCAAAGCGGATTTTCATATTAAAGGCTTCAATGTACACCCAGGTTCTGCCAAAGACACCATGATTAATGCCAGTCTTGTTGCAATGGAGATTAACAATGCACTTCCTGCTATGGAAACCCCTCGCGGCACAGAAGATTACGAGGGCTTCTTCCATCTTGTCAGCATGTCTGGCGATGTCAGTGAGGCTTCGCTTAATTATATAGTAAGAGACCATGATAAGAATTTATTTGAAGCAAAGAAAAATACTCTGCGATTAATCGAAAAGAATATGAATGAAAAATGGGGCAAGGGAACTGTTACGCTCACCATTAAAGACCAGTATAAGAATATGTCCGAAATCATTGCGGGCTGCATGAATCTTATTGAAAATGCAAAGAAAGCCTGTGAACTGGCTGATATAGTACCGCTTATTCTTCCTATCCGAGGGGGAACAGACGGCTGTCAGTTAAGCTTCAAAGGTCTTCCATGCCCTAACCTTGGAACTGGCGGACACGCATACCACGGTCCTTATGAACATATTACTGTTGAAGGCATGGATATGACCGTTGCAATGCTTGTTAAATTGGTTGGAACATTTACTGAATAACAACTATATTTCATAACACAAAACAGGAGTTAAGCTATTGACCTACTCCTGTTTTGTATTATCAGTTGCTATTCAGTTTTTATTACTTTCGCTTTGAAACAACATACATAACTGTTGCTGCAATACATCCAGCTAACGCAATAATTGCTATTACAAGCCATAATTTCCCATGATTTCTGTCCCCAGTGTTAATTGATGATGCATTTGTTTCATTTTCATCAAATGTATACTGGCTTGTTGTTTCTGATTCTATCTGACTGATGGTCTCTGTTTCAGATTCTTTAATACTCTCTGTCTCCAGTTCTGTTCCTTTAGTACTTTCCATCACTGTTTCGGATTCTTTAATGCTCTCTGTCTCCGGTTCTTTAACAGTAAAATGTGCACTCGCTGTTCCACTCGATGAAGCAATACCTATAACATGCTCTCCCGTCGATAATTTTTTTATTAAATCTGGATTAAGTGTTACAATAATACTTCCTGCTTTTACCGTATAATCTTTGTCTTTTACAAGCTCTCTGCCATCAAGTTCTACTTTTACAAAATCTGAAAATGCTGCATTAGACCTAAATGTAATTGCCTTATCGGAATTCTTATCAATTATACATTTATCACCAGCAATTATTTCTGGTGCCAGTTTCGATGTAACAACACTATCTTTGTCTATCTGCTTTGATGCATTTGAATCTGCAAAGTATTTTAAACATAAAGAGCAGTAATAATATTCAATATTACCTTCCTGAGTCACTGTAGCTGCTTTAGCTTCTACATGCTGTAACTTATGATTATCCTTATTCAATTCACCATATTCCTCATGACATACTTCACACACTGCACGATTGACGCATGTTGCCACTCCACCACTATGAATATGCTCTGGAATGCCACCCTTTATTTCAAATGTGAGTATATTATTCTCGATTGAATTGACACTGATATAAATATCTCCGTAAATCCATATATCTTCACCTATTCCTAATGCTGCATCTGCCTTTGTGTTATACTGTCCACCAATAACTTCATAATTCCATTTAGGTGATGAAAAATACATATTACTTGGAAACTTAGTGTCACTGTCTATAAGATAACATACCAGCCCAGATTTTAATGGAATTTTATCCACTCTGTTTCCATTAATCTTGAACATCTGCTTATATTGAGAATCATATTTGTTACCATTATCCTCAAAGTTTCTGTACTCAAGATACAATGTCTTACCCTTTTCCGGAATATCCATCTTATATCCTGTAATATTATCCGTACCTGAAGTTCCTAATGCTTTAAGACTATATTCTCCTTCGGACAAAATCGTCTTAATATCATTCTCATCAGCCCAGCCTAATACTTCTTTCTCCTTAAGAGACATAAACTGCGGAACTGGAGATATATGCTTTGCCATAACTGACATGAAATACACCGGTGACGCATTCTTTGAGTTATATAAATCCTTCAGCCCCATAATATGTCCCATTTCATGTACTGCTGTTGCAATTGATACAAATACCTGGTCATCCCCATCCTTAAATAAATATCCGTTAGTATCACCATCAGGCTTACAATACGAATTGGTTATCTGGACATATTTGTAACTATTAATAGTTTTTTTGCCGGTATTAACAGAAATATTATTAACATAATCTGTATAATTCCACAATGGTGAAGACCAGCTTACTGATATATTACCTGACTCATTATTCTTATAAATAATTGTAATTGAATCAATTGTTCCATTGTTATCTTTATCAAGCACACCATAATCATAGTATACAGTATCATTATAATCAGAAATTTTATTACCCGATGATATGGCATTATTAACAGCTTCTGACCACTCCTGCCTAAGCTCATACATTCTGCTTGCACGCTCCGAAGCATCTTTATAACCAATAATATTAATATCGCTGTACTCTGCATAATACCCACGAGGATGTGAAAGTACAATTGAGCCGCCATTATCATATAAATATACACTTCTCATTCTTAATTTGTTATCTGATACACATCTGTAATAATCGCCTACACTATATGAACCTGCATTATATGAATTATCTGTTATTTTTCTGACAGAACTGCCTTCATATACATCATTTATAAATTCGGTTTCACCTGCAAATCTGGCAAATACCACTAAATTAGTAAAATTACTGTCATCATCATCTGCCTGTATCCTGTCTTTATCACCTGTTAATAACAAAATTGACAGAAAAACAGCGCAAAATAACAGTATTAGTTTGATTTTTCTCATAAAAATTCCTTTCCATGTATAAACAAGCTAACTATTATATTATCCGGTTTCTCTGTCAGAATCTTACCATATTATTAAATTTAATTCAATTCAAATAACTATTTTACGGCTTGCACACACCACAAGCCTCATACCCCATATCAATAATCTCCTGCCTGCTTCCTGTATAAATCTTTTTATTGGAAGCATCCATGCTCTTTGCACTGTTGCAGGATTCTTTGTGGAACTTCTTAGTATTTGTATTAAGTACATATGTCTGCACATTTGCTTCTGCCGCAGTTGTTGACTTTGAAGCATCTGCAACTATTGAATCGTCCTGATGGCTGTCACCTGTTGCATAATCAATAGCAATTCCCGGCTGTGCATTAAAACAATACACATTGAAAAGAATTCCATCACCATTATCCTCAACTGACTTCGCCTCCATGTGCACACCGCTGGCAACAAGATTATCGCCAGAAAATACAGGTGTTACGCGGTACAGAACATGATTATTAGTTTCCTTTATGTAATCCGCCACCATATTTTCAAAAGGCAGCATACCATCAACATTAAGATATCTTGTTCCTGTAATCAGATTCTTTTCATTGGCATTCTCACTAGTAAGCTGATAACCTATAAGATGGCACCTGTTATACAGATATTTACCATCAACATTATCATACTTAGCCGTCTGCCAGCCTGTCGGCTTCACCTCACCAATAGAGCCGCGCTTTTCCGCAGGCATAAGATCTTTACCAATATTCGCAAATGCTGTGGTACATCTTCCCAGACCGTCAAGCTCACCATAGCTTTCAAATGAAGCAGTCGTCATATCTGCTTCAGTAAAATCAGGATTATTGTCATTAATTACAACATATGGCTTCCCATCATATGAAAGAGTTACCATATCTGCCTGCCATGATGCTGACAACGCCTCACCTGCATTGGCAGTATTCTTAGAAGAGCATCCGTTTACCCAAAGCCCGCTCCACACAATGAAGCCTACCAGTAAAAATGCGGTTACTCTTCTCAATACTTCTAACCTGATATTACGCATTTATCATACTCCTTATTTCTTTCTTACATATCTTTCTTCAGTAATTTTCTCATGAGAATTACCCTCAAAATCAGTAGAACCCTCCAGCTTAAAATCATTAAGCATGTCCTTAGGAAACTTCACATCAGAAGGATACTTCCTGTTCCACTTATACAGATAAACCTCATCCACAATATCCTCATAAGAAACAATCTCAGAGTCCTCAACAAAACAGAAATCATCCCTTCCGGCAAAACCAAACTCCTGATTAACCTCAAGATTCTCATAATCACCAAAAAGCTGCTTGCTATATAAAGAAAGCCATAACTTCCTGCCATCAAGCATCTTAATAATATGCTTATTAAGAACACTGTCCTTAGAAACACGTCTGTTATTAAACATAATTCCATAATTATCATCAACAATAGATATAACCTTCATAATATCCTCCTTTTTTTGTGTCCGGTAGGGGTGGCTTGTGCGGATAGGGAATCTGCGTAGAGGTGAGCGTGTCGTTAAGACACTGCTTGGATTTTGTCCGTGTTGTCGACACCGTCCGCAACCGGCGCCCACTCGCCCTCCATGGCTCGATGAGCGCCTTTTTCGCACATCGTGTGCGAAAATTGCTGCACATCACACAAAATCCCAGCAGTCTCTAAACTCCACTTACACCTCCACTCCGATTCCCTATCCGCACAAGCCACACCACCCCACCACCAAAAAACTCCCGTCAGTTTGTCAACCACCCTACAACATAGAACCCCCGCCCACCACAAAAGCGAGGGAGCAACACGACCAACGCAAGTAGGTAAAAACTCCCCGGGGTGGTGGGCTGGGTGTGGTTGTATGGTTTAATTAAAAACCGTAAGAAGACGCCGGTACTTAGTGCGTGGGGAGAGCCGCCGAAAGGCGGCAAATCCCCACAAACTTAGTACCCGCTGCGTCTTCGCCCGAGCGGGAGCGCGTTTTCAATTAAACCATACAGCCATCCCCAGCCCCCTCTCCGGGGAGCCATTTCTTACCTACTTCTTAAAGGGAAACCTCCCCGATTCCAGCCTCTTCTTAAGCATCACCCCACCTATCGTCTGAGGCTGCTTAGCCGGACTATTTTCAGCTTCTCTTTCCTCCGCTTCTGCAATTCTGCGGCGAATCTCTTCCATCTTGTTATCCATTGCAGCAATCTGATCTGCACATGAAGACAATTCTGCAGCCAGCTGTTCTGCTTCAGAATCTGGAATATTCTTCTTATAACGAACCTTATGCTCCACGCTCGCCCAGAAATCCATGGCAATTGTACGGAACTGAACCTCAACCTTCATCATCTTCTTTTCATTCTGAAGGAATATCGGTATCTCAATTATAAGGTGAAGACTTCTGTAACCGCTTGGCTTAGGATTCTTGATATAATCCTTTCTCTCGACAAGCACTACATCGTCCTGCTTTAACAGGCAGTCGGCAAGCATATAGATATCTTCCGGGAAAGAGCATATTACTCTTACCCCCGCAATATCTCTTATACCTTCCTCAATGCCTTCCATTGTTATAGAAATATTTTTCTTCTTCGCCTTCTTAAATATGCCATCCATAGACTTAATTCTGCTCTTGATACTCTCAATAGGATTTCTGTCATACTGTAATGAGAACTCCTCATTAAGCACCTTGAACTTAGTCTCAACCTCCATAATGGCGCATCTGTAATAAGCCATCAGTGTGTTAAACGGCATAATATTTTCTTTTAATAACTCAATCATTTCATCAGAAAGGAGATTCTCTTTAATGAATCTTTCCTGTTCCTGCTTGAGTATCTCTTCTAATAACATAGTAACCCCTTTTACCTTTGATGCATCTTAAAGTGCCTTCTTAATAGCAGCTAAAAGCTCATCATATGTATCAAATGCCTCTAATTCAGGATTATCAGCCTTAATCTGCTCTGTACTCTTAAAGAGGAAGCCTGCCTTGCTTGCCTTAATCATTCCTAAGTCATTGTGGCTGTCTCCTGATGCAATAGTATCATAACCAATAGACTGTAAAGCCTTAACTGTTGTAAGCTTTGACTGCTCACAACGCATCTTGAAACCTGTAATCTCACCATTGTCAGCGACCTCAAGTGAATTACAGAAAATAGTTGGCCAGCCCAGCTTCTTCATAAGCGGAGTAGCAAACTGTGTAAATGTATCTGAAATAATGATAACCTGTGTTATACTTCTTAATTCATCAAGGAATTCCTTTGCTCCCGGAATTGGGTCAATCTTAGCAATAGTATCCTGAATTTCTTTAAGTCCAAGACCATGCTCCTTAAGAATACCAAGTCTCCAGTTCATAAGCTTATCATAATCTGGTTCGTCTCTTGTTGTTCTCTTAAGCTCTGGGATTCCGCTTGCCTCTGCAAATGCAATCCATATCTCTGGTACAAGAACGCCCTCAAGGTCTAAACATACAATATTCATATCATTATCTCCTCGCTTATTATTCTTAGATACACTCGTATCTCATGTGTTATTTCACTTATATTATTGTAACCCACTACCTGTCAAAACTCAATATGCCATTTCTAAGTCTTTCAAGCCCATCCATTAAAGTTGTCTTAGGACATGCAACATTCAGTCTTAAGAAATGTTTTCCATCTCCGCCAAAGCCTTCTCCCGCTGACAGGAAAAGTCCTGTATTCTTTCTTATATATGCCGCAAGCCTTGTTGAATTGTCTGTGATATCAGACACATCAAGCCAACAAAGATAAGTTGCATGTGATTCCACCATTGACACTCTCGGAATATTGTCTTTTATGAACTTTTCGGTAATCTGTTTATTCTCGTAGATATATTCTCTTAACTGCTCAAGCCATTCCTCACCCTTTGTAAATGCAGCTATAGCCGCATCAACTGCGAAAACATTTGGCTCAGCTACCTCATCGGTATTGATTGCACGCCAAACCTTGTGACGGAGTCGCTCATCCGGCACACATATTGCTGCTGTCTGTAAGCCTGCCATGTTAAATGTTTTCGTAGGTGCTATGCATGTTACAGATATATTCTTACACACCTCCGAAACACTTGCAAATGGCACATAATCAATGCCCGGGTCTGTAAGCTCGCAGTGAATCTCATCGGATATAACAACGACTCCATACTTGTAAGCAAGCTCTCCGATACGTGCAAGTTCTTCCTTACTCCATACATTTCCACCCGGATTCTGTGGGTTGCACAGAATAAGAAGTGTTGTCTGTGGGTTCTTGAGCTTAACTTCAAGGTCTTCAAAATCTATTACATACCTGCCATTCTCATATGCAAGCTGGCTCTGTAACACATTTCTGCCATTATTAAGAATACTGTTAAAGAAAATGTTGTATACAGGTGTCATGATTACAACATTCTCTGCTGGTGTCGTAAGCTTTCTTACAGAGCTTGATATTGCAGGTATAACGCCTGTTACGAACATAAGCCAGTCGTCTTCCATCATGAAATTGTGGCGTCTTTCCCACCAGTCTGTGTATGCATCATACCAATCTTTTGATATCTCAGTATAACCGTACACACCGAGGTCTGCCTTTGCCTTAATAGCCTCCGTTATCTCAGGTGCTGTCTTAAAATCCATGTCAGCAACCCACATAGGAAGCTCATTCTCTGCCACATTCCATTTTAAAGAATCCGTATTACGACGGTTCACTACTGTGTCAAAATCATATTTCATTCTCGGATTTCCCTTCTTAATTCTACTTATTAATTCCTGCATACTATCTTAGTAAGTGAAGGATTAACCCTATCCTTCTCAATTATAAGCTTATCTATACTGTCTGCTGTTATAGTTCCGGAAGTTGGATTTAACACGCTGTCAACCCTGCTTGTGATATCAGCATCTACAGTTGAATACTCGAAAGCAAGTGTTGTATTAATAAGCTTGCAGTTCTTCATAACAAGATTATCAATGTAGCACAATCCCTGAAGGCTCTCTATTGTACAGTTAATAAACGTAAGATTCTTTGAATTCCAGCCAAGGTACTCACCTGAAATGTATGAATCATACACTGTTATATTTTCAGCATTCCAGAAAGCATCCTTGCTCATAAGTCTTGAATTTCTTATCTCAAGATTCTTACTTCCGTCAAATGGATAATTACCGACAAGCTTAAGACCATCAATCTTCATATTGTTGCTGTTCATTGCAAAATAATTACCCTTTGCCACTACATTTGTCATAGTAACATTATCACAACTCCAGAGAGTTTCCTCTGCATTGACAAATTCCACATTCTTAAGACCTAGTCTGTTACATCTTCTGAAATTCTTAGGTGCTTCAATAATTGTATCCTCAACATTAATATCGTTAGTGTACCATACTCCTGCTCTTCCCATCTCAAAGAAATAACAGTCCTTTACATTGACATTGTTGCAGTACCAGAGTGGATATTTCCACTTAAAGCTGCTGTTTACAAGCTCTATATTACTGCTCTCCTTTAATGGAGACTCACCATCATCAAATATAGAATCTTCAATACGAAGGTCTTTGCTTGCAAAAAGAGCACGTTCTCCTGTAAGAAGCTGCTGCTTAACTAATTTCTTTTCCATATTTACTCCATTCTTATCTACAAACATTAAAACCCAATCACCATATTATAAGTGATTGGGTTACATTCTAAACATTCTTAAGGTTCTCTACCATCTCTTCCATTGTGTGCCAGCCAAGTACTGCACATTTAACTCTTGCTGGCATATGAGAGATATCTCTTAATGCTCCGGCTTCATCAAGCTCATCAATCTCTTCCTCAGTTGCCTCATCCTTAATCATCTTAAGGAAAAGTTCTGAAAGATGTACAGCCTCATCAATAGGCTTTCCAATGATAAGCTCAAGCATTATATCTGCTGATGCCTGCGATATTGCGCAACCATCTCCTGTAAATGCCCCATCAACAATAGTTTTCTTAGCATCATCAAACTTAAGCTTTAAGATAATGTCGTCTCCACAGCTTGGATTAACACCCTCAAGCTCTAAGTCTGCATTGTCTATATCATGCTTATGATATGGATGCATGTTATGGTCCGTAAGAACCTCATTATAAAAAGTTTTAGTCTCCATATCCCATAAGCCCCCTGATCTTAGATAGTTCTTCTATAAAATGCTGTACTTCTTCTTCTGTATTATAGAAAGCAAAGCTTGCTCTCGTTGTTGAATTAACCTTAAGGAAATCCATTAATGGCTGTGCGCAGTGATGTCCTGCTCTTACTGCAATATGCTGTGAATCAAGTATAGAAGCAACATCATGTGGGTGTACTCCGTCAATTGTAAATGTGACTATACCCTCATGGTCTTCTGCCTTCGAAGAACCTATTAAGTTGACTCCCTTCATGTCATTAATGGCATCAACAGCAATCTTAGTAAGCTTTCGCTCCTGTGCCATAATTGTGTCAAATCCAACATTGTTAATATAATCAATTGCCGCATGAAGTCCGACTGCACCGCCAGTATTAACAGTTCCTGCCTCAAACTTATGTGGAACCTCTGCATATTTAACTCTGTCCCAGTGAACAATCTCAATCATCTCACCACCGCTTAAGAATGGTGGCATCTTGTCAAGAAGCTCTTTCTTGCCATATAATGCTCCGATTCCCATAGGTGCTAACATCTTATGTCCAGAAAATACAAGGAAGTCAACATCAAGGTCTGTTACATTAACCGGCATATGAGGAACACTCTGTGCTCCGTCAGCCACAATAACCGCACCATGTGCATGTGCAACCTCTGCAATATGCTTTATATCATTAACTCTTCCTAATACATTAGAAACCTGGGTAACTGCTACAAGCCTAGTCTTATCTGTGATAACCTCTAAAGACTTGTCTGTAATCTCTCCATTCTCATCAAGTGTAAGCTGCTTTAATACCGCTCCACATTTTTCTGCAACCTGCTTCCATGGAAGGAAATTGCTGTGGTGTTCCATAACACTAACAACAATCTCATCACCCTCTTTAATGAAATTCATTCCATAACTGTATGCAATTAAGTTAAGACTCTCTGTAGCATTTCTTGTAAATACTATCTGGCTTGCATCTTTAGCACCAATAAACTGAGCTACTGCCTTTCTTGCATTCTCATAACTTTCTGTAGCAATCTCACTTAATTCGTATACACCTCTGAATGGATTGGCATTCATCTCCTGATAATACTTATTAACTGCATCAAGAACAGCCTGTGGCTTCTGTGTAGTCGCTGCATTATCAAGATATGCAATATTGCTTCCCGAAATAAGTGGGAAATCTTTTCTTATAGACTCAATCGTCTTACTTAACTCACTCATTAATAAACCTCTTTAATGTAGTCATGTATCTCGTTCCTGATACCATCATCAGGGATTTTGCCGCATACGGCTAAAAGCTTAGCTGCTGCCAGCATATTATAACATTCTTGTGCCGGTATTCCTCTTGATTCAAGATAGAATAAAAGCTCCTCATCAGGCTTTCCTATAGTTGCACCGTGATTACCGACAACATCTTCTTCTGCACATAGAATAATAGGAATAGTCTGGTTGACACATTTTTCATCAATAAGAAGAACTTCTTCCTTCTCATTACCTACAGAACCTGCTGAACCCTTAACGAAATCAATAGTTCCTCTGAACAGCTTAAATGCTGTATCTCTCAATGCACCTGCCGCATTGATTGCACATTCTGTCTTCTTGCCGATATGTCTTACGCAGTAGTTCATATCAAGTCTTTCTTTACCTGCTGCAACATATCCAATCTCTGCAGACATAGAACTTCCATCACCTGCAAGCTTAATCTCACAGCCTTCGTATCTGTTCTTTCCGCTTAAATAAAGCTGCACAAGTTCAATTCTTGCACCATCTTCACAGTAACCACCGATATCATTAATAAATGTTGTCTCACTGCCTACCCTCTGAATCTGGATAAGACGGATAACCGAATCCTTGGCAGCATATAATCTTGTCTGTACTGCTGCAAAGCCTTCTCCATCTTTATCTCCGTTAAAATCCATGTAAACATCAATGCTGGCATTCTCTTTAGTCTCAATACCAACAACATTAATGTCTGCATTGTTCTTGCCATAATTGAAATCAAGTCTTACAAAACCATCATTCTTCTTATCTGTTATATAATATACAGGTTCAGTCTGTGATTTCTTAGCTGCCTCTGTAATCTCCTGACCACATCCACCAATGATATTATCAAGCTCACCATTATTAAGCTTTCCATCATCAATAAGACTTACATCATTAACAGAAGCATTTAACTCACCTGTACGATTAATCACAACCTCTCCAACCTTGCTCTGGTTCATATGAAGATGATTCCATGTCTTGGCTGGAATACGGTTTATTATCATGTCCTTTTCTTCGATACCTATCATATCATATTCCTCACTCTGATTAACTTAACCAATGCTGCCCTTCATCTCAAGACGGATAAGATTATTCATCTCCATTGCATACTCAAGCGGAAGCTCCTTAGATACATTATCAGCAAATCCTGAAACAATCATTGCTCTCGCATCATCTTCCGGAATTCCTCTTGACATAAGATAAAATACAGCATCATCACTGATTCGTCCAATTGTTGCCTCATGTCCTACATCCGCATCATTAACACGGATATCCATAGCTGGAATTGTATCAGATCTTGAAATATCATCTATCATAAGTGACTGACATGAAACTGATGATTTACTCTTCTTAGCCTTGGTAGTCATTGTTACCGCACTTCTGAAAGTACTGATTCCGCCACCCTTAGATATTGACTTAGTACTTACAACTGATGTTGTACCTGGTGCGTTATGAACTACCTTCATACCTGTATCAAGGTTCTGTCCTGCTCCTGCAAATGTAATTCCTGTGAATTCACAGCTTGAACGCTCTCCATTAAGGATACTCATAGGATACAGATATGATACATGCGAACCAAATGAGCCTGAAACCCATTCAATCTTACCACCCTCAGCAACAGTTGCTCTCTTAGTGTTAAGGTTATACATATTCTTGCTCCAATTCTCAATTGTTGAGTAACGAAGCTTTGCATTCTTAGCCACAAAAAGTTCAACCGCACCTGCATGAAGATTGGCAACATTATATTTAGGTGCTGAACATCCTTCAATAAAGTGAAGACTTGCACCCTCATCAACAATAATAAGTGTATGCTCAAACTGACCTGCTCCTGCAGCATTAAGTCTGAAATATGACTGAAGAGGAATCTCAAGATTAACTCCCTTTGGTACATACACAAATGAACCACCAGACCATACAGCTCCGTGAAGTGCTGCGAACTTATGATCCTGTGGTGTAATAAGCTTCATAAAATGCTCGTGCACCATATCTGCATATTCACCTGTAAGTGCGCTTTCCATATCAGTGTATACAACACCCTGGTCAGCAACCTCCTTACGGACATTATGGTATACAAGCTCTGAGTCGTACTGTGCGCCAACTCCGGCTAACGACTCTCTCTCTGCCTTAGGAATACCTAATCTGTCAAATGTATCCTTAATCTCTTCTGGTACATCCTTCCAGTCGCCCTTCATATTCGTATTAGCACGAACATAAGTAGCAATATTATCCATATTGAGTCCATCAATAGACGGACCCCAGTCAGG
>ULTM01031975.1_pt1 | contig 31334 bp, 23 predicted proteins | sample 1957641 | NCBI WGS metagenome assembly ULTM01 (sample SAMEA4835735, study PRJEB28245) | human gut metagenome | biome: gut microbiome; material: fecal sample | place: Denmark | collected 2008 | reverse complement strand
GTTATAAGGATTTTTATCAAAAAGCTTTACAATTTTTTCCAAGCTTTCCGCCTCAAATAACATATCATCTCCAGCCTGAAGTTTGAAATATTCACCATTTGCTAATTCCATTGCTTTCTGGCAATTTGCAGATGTACCAACATTTTGAGGCTGTTTATATATAATTACATTGGAAATATTGTTCTTTTTCTTCTTATCAATATATTCTCTTACATTCTCAGCATCAAAATCGTAACTACAATCATCACAAATAATCAATTCGATATTTTCATACGTCTGTTCTATAATTGAATCGATACAATCCTCTATCAAATCTCTCTGATTATAAGAGACTACCGCTATCGAAAATAATTTTTTCTCCATTACGCCTATTCTCAATCCTCATATTTATTGATTACGTCAATGATATAATCTACTTCTTCTTTCGTCATTCCGATAAACATTGGAAGACTGACTTCCTGCGCTGCTATTTTTTCTGCGATCGGAAGTGTCTTTAAATGGTCTTCTTTATACGCACCCTGATCAGAAATAGCAATCGGGTAATGAATTGCTGTATCAATTCCATTTTCTTTCATATATTTCTGGAATTTTTCACGGTTATCACACATAACTGCAAAGATATGCCAGATATGAGTTCTATGTTCACCAACGACCGGAAGCTTGATATATGGATTCGTGATCTCGGCGCAATATCTCTGTGCTACCTTATTTCTTTCTGTATTCCACGCTTCCAAATGCGGCAATTTAATCCTTAAAAAACCTGCCTGCATCTCATCGAGGCGGCTGTTAGTTCCTTTATAAATATGATGGTACTTCTGAACGCTTCCATAATTTCCTAAAGCTCTTATTTTCTCTTCCAGCTCCTTGCTGTCTGTAATAATGGCTCCGCCATCCCCTAATGCTCCCAAATTTTTTCCCGGATAAAAAGAAAAACAGCCTACATCTCCAAAGGTTCCCGCTTTTTTCCCTTTATAAGTAGCTCCATGTGCCTGCGCGCAATCTTCAATTACCTTCAAGTTATGCTTCGTTGCTATCTTCATGATCTCATCCATCTCTGCCGTCTGCCCATAAAGATGTACTGCTATAATTGCCTTGGTCTTTTCTGTGATCGCTTCTTCCAGACCATTCGCCGATAAATTGTATGTTACCGGATCCGGATCAACTAAAACAACCTTTGCTCCTACATAGCTCACAGCCAGTGCGGTCGCTATAAATGTATTCGAAGGAACGACCACCTCGTCTCCCTCGCCTACTTCCAATGCTTTCAACGCTAAATAAATAGCATCTAGTCCGGTTGCGACTCCTACCGCATACTTGCTGTCATTCCATCTAGCAAATTCTTCGTCAAATTTTTTACATTCTTCCCCACCGATAAACCAATTTTTATCATATACTTCTGTAAATTTTTGAATCATTTCTGTTCTCAATGTACCATGCATTCTTTCAAACGTAGAAAAAGGGATCTTCATTTTATTACCTCCTATTTTGTAAAATACTCTTTCGCCTCTGCCTCATACTCCGCATAATCTCTGATATAATCAGAAACTGTATAATGTTCACTTGCCAGCACCAGCAGTACCGCATCCGGAGAAAAATCATACATTTCTCTCCAAACCATCGGTCCTATATAAAGACCTTTCGTTTGGTCATCCAGCAAAATATTCTCTTCCTCATAAGGAGTTTTAACTAATATTTTTACTGAACCATGAACACAGATCAGAGCCTGATGCAAATCTCGGTGAGAGTGAAATCCCCTTCTTACTCCCTGCTGTACATTAGATATGTAATAAATTCTTTTAATCGGAAATGGCACATCTATCTCTTCTTCAATCGGGACTAATTCTCCCCATTTATCCAAAAATTTCTTAAACATAAACATGTTTGTATTTGTTATCATCGCTTCATCCAACCTTTTATCTTATTTTTATAAGGGTAGTAATACTTTTCTTTTAATTGGCGCTTTAACCACTGATAAAAATTGTTGATATCCTTTCTTTTATGATTCGAATATGGTAAAATTTCTTTCCGCAAAATTCTGAGTGAATCTTTCAAATAGTTCCAATTAAATCTTGCAGGAGAACTAATGCCTCCCCACCTATATTTGATAACTATTCTTTCCCAGAACTGTACCTGATATCCTCTCCGAACCATTTTCAAATTCCATGGATAATCTTCCACATAGTGATACGACTCATCATATCCTCCGCTCTCATCCATGCATTGTTTGGTACGTGCGGTCGAACAGCCAAAAATAAAATTTCTGCAACATAAATGATCCCAAATTTTTTTTTGATTGCCCGTTTTTAATATTTCAAGATCTTCTTTTTCCGGTAGAACGCATATTTCTTTTTCAAGTTTCTCATCGTATACAGCCCTATATGCCGTCACAATTTCTGCTTTCGTTTCTTTAAAATATGCGGTCCACTCTTCCAGCACTTTTGAATCATAAAAAGCATCATCGCCTGCCAAATGAAAAATATATTTCCCCTTTACATATTTCATCGCCCGATTCAAATTTTTGATGATTCCCATATTTTTTTCATTTTGCTTTACAACAACTTTTTTTATATTTCCTTTGTTATGCGTTTCAATGTATCTTTTGATTTCTTCTACATCAAAATGAACTTTTTGAGAACAATCATCAAATATAATATATTGAATATCCGAATAGGTTTGATTCAGAACCGAATCAATGGATTCATATAAAAACGGATTGTTATAATTCAGTGTTAAAACTGTTACCAATTCCACTTTACATCCCTCATGTACTTCATTTTTCACATTTCCCTACAACGAACTCATATACGCATCACAAACCTCTTCCACTTCTCCGCTTGCCTGCATAACACCTTTATTAATCCACAACGCATGATCACAAATCTCCTTCACCGAATCAATCGAATGTGAAACATACAAAAGTGTCGTTCCATTTCCCAACAGTTCATGCATCCGCTTCTCACATTTCTGCTGGAATGCATAATCTCCGACAGACAATACCTCGTCCACAATCAAAATTTCCGGTTTTATGACGGTTGCTATCGAAAATCCGAGACGGGCTGCCATACCAGAAGAATAATTTTTGATCGGCATATCCAGAAAATCCTGTAGCTCTGCAAATTCCACTATCTCATCGAAATGCTCCTGCATATATTTTTTAGAAAATCCCAATACTGCACCATTTAAGAAAATATTTTCGCGTGCTGTCAGATCGCCATCAAAACCGGCTCCAAGTTCAATCAGAGGAGCTATATTTCCATTAATCAAAACTTCCCCTTTATAAGGTTTTAGAATTCCACAAATCAATTTCAAAAGCGTGGATTTACCAGAACCATTCGTGCCAACAATACCCCAGGCTTCTCCTTTTTTTACACTAAAACTGATGTCCTTCAGTGCAAGGAATTCCTGAAACATCAGCTCTTTTTTTACCAACTTAACAAAATATTCTTTTAGGTTATCAATTCGTTCAGATGCCATATTGAAACGTACTGTGACATTCTTTACCTGAATTGCTGTATTCTCATCCATAGTGTTTTAAACTCCTAGATATATAAAATGAATTTGTCCTGTGTCCTGGAAAATGTCCATGTTCCAATCAAAAGCATAAATGCTGAAATTACACATCCAGATAAAATCAGCTGAACATCCGGCATCGCACCGTTTAGTACCACATGACGGAACTGTTCGATGTAAAAGTACATTGGATTAAATGTCTTTATCAACATCTGCACATTGTCCGGAAGGGCACTTAACGGATAAAAAATCGGAGTCAGATACATCCATACCGTCGTTAAAACGCCATATATATACTGAACATCCCGAAAGAAAACGGCTGCCTGTGCTAAAAACATTCCAAGTCCCAGGCAGAAAATGTATATTTCAATCAAGACAACCGGTATCCATAAAAAGTAGACGCTGAATTTCACTTTGCATATGAGAAATACAATGATCATTGCCCCTAATGAAAAAATTAGATTTACCAATGAACTTGTTACTTTCGCTACTGTAAATTCATATTTGGGTACATACGTTTTTTTCAATAATGCGGCATTTCCTGTAATGGAAAAAATTGCCTGCGTTGTTGACTCAGTCACAAAGCTGAATAGAATTTGTCCAATAATCAAATAAACCGGATAATTTTCTATATCAAAACGGAACATATTTGAAAATACAATTACCATAACGATCATGGTCAACAGAGGGTTTAATATACTCCACAGATATCCAAGAAAACTTCTTCTGTATTTCAATTTGATATCTTTGCTTACCAGTTCCTGAAGCAGATGTCTGTACTTCATAAACACGTTGATTCTATCTTTCAGTCGATTCATTCTTTCTACTCAGATAACGCTTCCACGCTTCCATCTTCGTTATCTTCTCTACTCCTTCCCTGTATGCCTTTTCTGCTTTTACCAGTTTCCCATTCATGAGTCCGATGCTTATATACATACATGCCGCACTTACTAACTTCGAATATTCTCGTTTTGCCAGCCTGCATTTTCCTGAAAATGCCTCAAACAAAACAATTCTGTTTCTCCGGAATGCATCAAATGGAGGATCGATCGGCGAAAGCGCTACGACTTTTTTATCTGCCGGAAGCAGCCAGCCGTTAAAGGTTGCTTTTTTGATAAACTTCGTCATTTTTCGAAGCGAACTGAAATACCCTTTTATTTTCCGGACTCCATATGTGTCTTTATACTGCTGAATCTGTCCGCTGATTTCGTCATACTCTTCTTTTGTCAGCTCTTTTTGCAGATCTTCCAGCGTTCCCATACCGACTTGCTCGCGCAGCCAGTTATTTACTTTTTCTGCATCCACCCGGTACATCCATTCCGGACCTTTGCAGAAATCCCGAAATGCCTGATAAACTAATTTCATTTCCCCATACCGAAATTCGATTACAGAAACGGTGATCCTCTTCCACCCCCACTTCACAATCTCCCACCGGCTTTTCTCCGGCTGGGTCAAAGCAGTCGTAATAAGAGTGTTCCGCACATCGTAGTAGGTATTTACACCTGGGAATGTCAGTTCAAATCCCTTATGCCACACACCAAATCCGTTTAAAAATACGATCCCCACATCCTGATTCCGGATGCCAAACTCGATATCGTCGTGGTGAAGAAACAATGGAATCGGAAGGTTATCGCCACGCACGATGTTCAGGCTCATGCAGCAGCACCACCAGCCGGAATATGGCGTGTGTTCATGGACTGCCTCACACATATACGGATCTGTACAGGTCTTAGTTTCCCGCAGATCTGCCAATGGGAAATCGTTCTGGACTGCAAAGTCCCTGAACCATTCTCCGGCTGCCTGCTGGATATATGGAAAATCTTCCCGCCAGAGGCTACCGCCCAGCGTGATATCCTCCCACTCATCCTTCCGCATCCCCAAAAATCCATATGCCCGCACAAAAAGCTCCGGATCCATGACGGCATCGTCGTCCATCATCTGCACATGCGTCAGACCCAGGCTTTCTTTCTCCTCGATCGCCTCGATCATGCCCCTCGTAAATCCACCGGCTCCGCCGACGTTCCGGTTTGGAATGATTCGGATGATGTCTGGATATTCTTTGACAAGGCGGCTGATCTCTTCATGCTCTGAAAGAGTCCTTCCGTTATCAATCAGCCAGTAACAGAGCTTCAACGACTTATTTTCCGGCTGCTCCAGAAAACGGAGGACACTCTTTAAATTCCGCAGGACGTATGGTTCCCGTTTAAATGTACAGACAACCGCAGCGATCCGAACCGGCTTTTCTTCCTGACACTCAGCTTCATACCATCCTGTCAGATTTGGTATGTCATTAATGGTATATTCCGCAGGCTTTACAGAAAACCAGAACACACCCGTTTTGGTATCTTGATATGGAAAATTCAGTTCCAGCGTCTGTGGTTCTCCGCTCAGCTCCATTTCCCCAATCACAGTCTCATTCCACATCAGCCGGATCATCTGGCAGTCTTTTATTTCCAAGTGCAGCGTCAGCGTTTCCTGATTTGTATATTTCTTTCTTTTTTCGATATAAAAGAGGTTGAAATAACCGTCAAAATCGATCCATCCGCCTCTTCGGTGAAAATACAGCTCCTCCTCGCTGCAGATGTCCGGTTCCGGGAACCGTATATTCTGTAAACGCATCCGTTTTTCTCCTTTTTGCGGGCATTCTGCCCGATGCTTTGGTTCTAAAATTTCTATCTTTAAAACGCTCGACTGCTTTTTTGCAGCGCCCATACTCCCAGCCAATATAGACGGTAGCGGCTCGCTCGAAGCAGTTTTACCGCCTTATTCCGGTTTGCATGATAGATGCCCGGATATTTTTTCAGCATCTTCCGTTCAAATTGCACCAGCTCACTTCTCATCCTTTTGTCCGCCGGAAGGCTTAAAAGAATCTTGATTTTTCCTGCTGCCACGCGTGCGATTCCACTCTCAATATAGTGAAGTTTCGCCTCACTGCAGGAAATCTCCCCATCCCGGCATTTCTGATAAAATGCACACAATGATTCAAGTACCCGGTCATAGTTCTTCTTGTTCTTCACCATTTTTTCAGGACTGACACTCTGTCCTTCCCGCCCGATCCGGTACTGATACACAAAATCTGATATAAAGGATACCGTCCGAATCCACGGTACCGGATACAGGATGTATTCCGCATCGACGTAATAGCAGTGCTCATCGATTGCAAGAGGCATTTGTTTTAGAATCTCAGTCCGCCAGGTAAGTCCATGCATCTTCATGTAGACTTGATCCGCTATGTTATCAAAGGAATATGATTTTCCATATCTGACGCCCTTAAATGCTTCTTTCATTTCCGCTTTTTCCGGAAACGAAGCTTCTTCCCCGCTTCCATTGTCAAAACGCCAGTAAAATCCACTGACAACTGCATCATCCTGTGAATTTTCTAATGCAGCCAGAAGGTTTAAAAAAGCCTCCGGATCCACCCAGTCATCGGCATCTACCACTTTAAGATAGCGTCCTCTGGCTTCCCGGATTCCGCAGTTAATTCCTGAGCCATGTCCGCCATTTTCCTTATGAATGACCCGGACAATCTCCGAGTATTGTCCAGCATAACCGTCGGCAATTTCTCCTGTTTTGTCTTTAGATCCATCATCTATCACTAAAATTTCCAGCTTTTCCAAAAGATTCTGCCGCCCTGCATCTCCAGCTTTCCCTGCTGTACGGCTTGATTGAAATGCCCCGCAGAGCGAATCTAATGTATATGCAAGATAAGCTTCTGCGTTATACGCCGGGATGACGACTGTCAGAAGTTTTTCCATTATCTGCTACTCCTTCCGTACTCTCCTTGAGCATCATGATCTTTGGTGTCATCAAAATCAGTTTCAAATCCAATAACAGAGAGTAATTTCGTATGTAGGTCAAATCCAGTTTCAGCTTGTCATAGGACGTTGTGTTGTATTTTCCATACACCTGTGCGTATCCGGTCAGACCCGCTTTCATTTTCAGCCGGTAACAAAATTCCGGGATTTCCTCCTCAATCTCCGCCGCCAGTTCCGGGCGTTCCGGGCGAGGTCCGACGATCGACATCTCGCCTTTCCAGATATTAAAAAGCTGTGGAAGCTCGTCCAATCTGGTCCTCCGGAGGAAATGTCCCACCGGAAGAATCCGGTCATCATTTTCCGCTGCCAGCCTTGCCCCCGTCTGCGCCTCTGCATTCTGAATCATCGTGCGGAATTTGCAGATCTGGAACTCTTTTCCGCCCTCGGTTAAACGTGTCTGCTTATAAAACACCGGTCCCCGGTCGGTCAGATAGATCGAAAGTGCAACCAGAAGGAAAAATGGCGATAACACCACAATCCCAACACTGGAGCAGATCACATCCATCGCCCTCTTGATAAAGCGCTGAATACCTGAAATCCCATCATTTCTCGACAGCAGCAGAGGACTGTCAAAAATGTCCAGTTCCTGCGAAGTCCGGATAAGAATATCTGAAAGCTTCGGTACCGTATAGGTACGGATATCTTCTTCAAAACATTTTTTGAGAAGCGCGTTGCGATCCTTCGCCGGAATATCACCGACGATCAGCGCATCATATTTCTTCGCCTCTTCTAAAATTGTTTTGATTCCTGCCCGGATATGAATCGCCGTCTCCAGATAATATTTGTCTTCCCTGGAATTGATTTTTTCCATCAGATGGAACGCCGGACGGTCTCCACACACCAAAAGCATCCGCCTCGGCGGAAACAGAATCCGGTAGAGACTTTGAAATAAAAACGTCCAGCCGATCGCGATCAAAATCTGTCCGATCGTCATAAATCCCAGAACTCTCGGATCGTGAAATTTCTTATCCAGCAGTGAGATCTGAATATAAGTAATCACATTCAAAAGACCGATGGAAAGAATCTGAGAACAGAGCAGATTACCTTTTTTCAGGTACCCGATCCGGAATCCCCCATATGTCATCAGGAAGAAAAATAAAAGTCCCGCATACAGGGCAATCATCAGCCAGTTTCCTCTCCGCCAGAATGGAAATTCAATTAATTTATTAAAATAACCGTTCCAGACATATCCGTATACGCCTGTCTCCACTCCCATCAGAAGCAGAGCACCCATCAGGCGGAACAGCCGTTTGAATGGTTCGTATTGTCTCAAAATAGTTCCTCTTTCATCTTGTTTCTCTTTGGGAAAATTCAATGTTCCCTGCTCTGTACCAGCTTATCCTCTATACACTTCCAGTCATTTCTGCTCTTCGCAGCGTAACTTTTTCCGATAAAGAATCCGCCTGAAAGTACCTGGCATCAGACTAGCCGCAGCGCGCACCGCGCAATTTTCCAGATATTGACGAAAACTCAGAAAACCACTCTGGTAAAAGTATTTCTGTAGTTTTAGTGCCGACCACGCGTAGGCGATTCCGCCCCGGCGCCCTATCATCCCGTTATCGGTCCGCGCATACACCAGAATGTCCGGAAGGTTTTCCGCACGATATCCCGCCTGCAACAGCCGCACCCAGAGCTCATAATCTTCTGCCCCGCGCACCGGATGATAATTTCCGACCGCCAGCACTGCTGACCGGCGCATCATGACCGCCATATGGTTCATCGGGTTTCTTTTCTTGGCAAAACGAAGGATTTCTTCATATTTACATGGCAATGAACGGGTTCCCGTTATCCTGCCTGCTTCAAACTCTGCGATCGCCCCACTTACAAGTGCCAGCTCCGCCTGAGCGTTCTTATTCTGCTCAATCCGTCTTAACTGCTTTTCGCACCGATCCGGACAAGCAATATCATCGCTGTCCATACGAGCGATCCACTCATTCCGACATGTTTCCACACCAATCGCGAGTGCTCTGGCAATCCCGCCGCATTCCGGCAGGCGGACAATTTTTACGATGTCTGGCCAGCGCTCTGTCATGGTTTTTATCACCGCTTCCAGGGCGTTGTTCAATGGGCCGTCACACACCAGCACAAATTCATCCGGTGCCGCCGTCTGCTTCATCATGCTTTCTACTGCCTGCCGAAAATACACCGGATTTTCTTTAACATACACCGGCATCAGAACGGAATATTTCGTATGTTCAATCGACCGCACGCTTTTTTCCACCGTATTCTGCATGGTCGCCCTCCATCCGGATTGCCAGTTCAATTTGACGTTTTTCTCCCAGTAATTCAACCGACAGGGTCACAACCCGTTTGCGAAGCCGCTTGCGGACAATCTGCGGCAGCATTTGTCCCAGCACTCCTTCCGCCCATTCGATCTCCCCCGCGTCATTTGCCCGCACCAGAAACCGCCGGACTGTGTTCTGTGGATCACCGCGCAAAAGCTGTTTCAAAAATTGCGCTTCTGTTTCTTCCAGTGCAAGCGCTGTCCCGGCTGGATGCGCCTGTGACGCCGGTCCCGTCAGCTTACAGATCCCCGACAGCAGCCGGGCTCTCTGCTCCAGAAGAACTGCATCTTCGACATCGGCAAATATATAGCCCGGAAACATCGGTTCCACATCGACATGATAAATACCGCCCATCCGCCAGGTCCGCTCTTTGGACAGCACAAAACAAGGCTTTTTTGCCTTATCCGAATAAATCCGATTCCATTTTTCTGCTGCCTCTGTTTCGCGCCCCACAGGTGTCTGCACCACGTACCACATACCGGTGTTCTTCCTTTCATGTTTGCGATTTTCGCAGAATACCTTGTTCTGCGAAACCAGAAGCACTTTTTAAGTGTGATTTTGAAGTATATTGACAAAATTTTCTTAGAATGGAAGATATATTGTATTAGAATTTTATGAATTGTTTACCAAATATGACGGCTTAATAAATTCATAAGAGTTTCTTGGGAGAAACTTCTATTGAATTCGCCCTGAAAGCATAGTATAATGAACAAAGATTTCGCAGAACAAGGTATTCTGCGAATTTTTTTCTTTTCGAATTTTGCAGAGTAATCTATAAGATTGCATTTGTGATATATTATAACTCACTTGAATTTGTAAACATTTTCAACATTTTGTTCTGTCCCTCTTTTCCAGATGATCGGATTCCCGCATTCAAACGCTTCCTAATGCGTTTTTTGTTTCATAGGACGCAATTTTCTATGAAACAAGAAGCAAAAAAAACAGCACCCTGTGTATTTTCTTTTTGAAATACACAGGATGCTGTTTTTTTTAGTCCAACGGATCAATCTCAATCATCCCGCTTGATTCCGCCCGGATTTTTCACAATTTATTTCATAACAATATTCACAATCCGTCCCGGAACGTAAATTTCTTTTACGATATTTCCAGTCAGCTTGTCCTTGATAGCCTCTTTACCAGCGGCGATAGCATCTTCTTTGGAAATGTCTGCCGGTACGGTGATGGTCGCACGGACTCTGCCGTTGATCTGAACAGCTACCTCTTTCTCGTCATCCTTCATCTTCTCTGCGTCGCACTCCGGCCAGGAAGCGTGGAAGACGCTGTCGGTGCCGCCGAGCTCCTGCCACAGCTCTTCGCCCAGATGCGGTGCGAACGGTGCCAGCAGGATAGTGAATGTCTTGAGGGTTTCTTTGTCGATGCCGCCCTCTTTCTTCGCCAGATCGATGAGCTTGTTGTTGTACTCCATGAAACCGGAGATAACGGTATTCAGACTGAACTGCTCGAAACGCTGCTCGATGTCGAATACCAGTTTGTGGCGCAGTTTAACCATTTCCTTGGTCTCTTTGATGTCTTTGTCCTTGCTGGTCATAACCAGGTTGTAGAAACGGTTCAGGAAACGGGATACGCCCTCGATACCGCGGTCATCCCACTCTGCATCCAGTTCCGGCGGTCCTACGAAAAGCTCATAGAGACGCAGGGAATCGCAGCCGTAGTCGCGTACCAGATCGTCCGGGGATACGACATTTCCTTTCGACTTACTCATCTTGATACCATTCTTACCGGTGATCATACCCTGGTTGAACAGCTTCTTGAACGGCTCGTCGAAGTCAATGACACCGATATCGCACAGGAACTTGGTATAGAAACGGGAATACAGCAGATGCAGTACTGCATGTTCAACACCGCCGATGTACATATCAACCGGCAGATATTTGTCTGCTTTCTCACGGGATACCAGTTCTTTATCGTTCTTGTTATCTACATAGCGCAGGAAGTACCAGGAAGATCCGGCCCACTGCGGCATGGTGTTTGTCTCACGTTTTGCCGGAGCGCCGCAGCACGGGCAGGTGGTGTTGACCCACTCGTCGATGGCTGCCAGCGGGGATTCGCCGGTACCAGTCGGCTGATAGCTTTCTACCTCCGGAAGTTTTAACGGAAGCTGATCCTCCGGAACCGGTACGTTGCCGCACTTCGGGCAGTGTACGATCGGGATCGGCTCGCCCCAGTAACGCTGACGGGAGAATACCCAGTCACGCAGCTTATAATTGACTCTCTTGTGACCGATACCTCTCTTCTCAATCATTTCCGGCGCTTCTTTTTTCAGTACGGAAGATTCCATACCATTCCACTCGCCAGAGTTGATCATCGTGCCGGACGCCTCGGTATACGCCTCAGTCATGTTCTCGATCTCTTTGCCATCTTTTGCGATAACCTGGATGATCGGGATATTAAATTTCTTTGCAAACTCGAAGTCACGGTCATCGTGTGCCGGTACGCACATGATAGCGCCGGTACCGTAGTCAGCTAATACATAATCAGACAGCCAGATCGGAACCTTCGCACCGTTGATCGGGTTGATTGCATAAGTTCCGGTAAATACGCCGGTCTTTTCCTTATCCTGCAGACGGTCTACGTTGGAACGCATGGATGAATCGAAAATGTATTTCTCTACTGCCTCGCGGGTCTCATCGGTTGCCAGGCTCTTTGCCATCGCGTGCTCCGGAGCCAATACCATGAAAGTTGCACCGTACAGGGTGTCCGGGCGGGTGGTGTAAACGGTGATCTTCTCATCGCGTCCCTCTACACCGAAATCAACCTCTGCACCGTAAGATTTGCCGATCCAGTCAGTCTGCATCTTTTTAACCTTCTCCGGCCAGTCCAGTTTGTCCAGATCATTTAAGAGGCGGTCTGCGTACGCGGTAATCTTGAGCATCCACTGACGCAGGTTTTTCTTGGTAACCGGAGTACCGCAGCGCTCACAGCAGCCGTTGACAACTTCCTCGTTTGCCAGACCTGTCTTACAGGACGGGCACCAGTTGATCGGGAATTCTTTCTCGTATGCCAGACCTTTTTTGAACATCTGGACGAAGATCCACTGGGTCCATTTGTAGAATGCCGGATCTGTGGTATTTACTTCCATATCCCAGTCATAGATGGCTGCGATCTCGTTGATCTGACGTTTAATATTTTTAATGTTGGACTCAGTCGAGATAGCCGGGTGTACGCCCATCTTGATCGCGTAGTTCTCTGCCGGCAGACCAAATGCATCCCAGCCCATCGGATGGATCACGTATTTGCCGCGCAGCAGCTGATAACGGCTCCATACATCTGAAATAACGTAGCCTCTCCAGTGACCAACGTGCAGACCACTTCCGGACGGATATGGGAACATATCCAGGCAGTAATATTTTTCTTTCTTTCCATCGTTTACATTGATGGGATGTTTTTCCCAGTTCTCGCGCCATTTTTTCTCAATGGCGGTATGATTGTACTGTGACATCTTTGTTCCTCCTGTTTTCTGCTTAACCCACGCTGATTTTTTGCTATTTCCTGTCAAAATCCGGCTCCAGTCTCTAAAATGATGATTCATTCTTGCAATCGACTGGTCCGTTGGCAGTTGCATAACATCCAACCCTTGCGGACATTCTTTCAATCCGGTAACGTCAAAAACGCCCTGCGTCTCTACATTACCTGTATAGAGACGCAGGGCGAAAATTCCAACTGCGCGGTACCACTCTATTTCACACGGAATCCGTGTGCTCCTCATCGTCCTGTAACGGCGGATGACCGGCTCTGCCTACTCGGGTATTCAAAAACACTTCTTTCAACAGGCTGCTCCCGGACCAGTTCGGCGGCTTCCTTCCGCTGCCTCACACCATCCGGCAGCTCTCTGTAGAAATTTCGCGGCTTACTACTTCCGTTCATTGCATTTGTGCTATCTGATAGAATAGCATAAATGGGAAGAAATGTCAAGTAACGTGACCTGCTCAAGCAACTTGCACGTGACAGATTCGACGTTCTTTCAATACATGACATTTTCGACAATCTTTCAATCACCGTCAAACCTACACCTGAATCCGCTCTGCCACTTCATCGCCCAGTGCCAGCCGAACCTTTCCATTTCCGATGATCAGACCATCCAGCACACGTCCAAGGACCCGGATACGGCTTCCTTCTTTGATTCCATAGCGCTCCAAAAAGTTCATCACATCCGCATTTCCAAACATCCACTTGATTTCACAGGACTCTCCCGCCTGCACCTTTGCCAACGACTGCATACAACGACCTCCTGACTGATATTCCGCTTTCTGTAACTGTTCAGTACCTTCACAGTCACGCGCAAAAATCCATTAAAAATTGCCTACGGCAATGGGATTTTTGTCTGCTGGTCCATGTTTTCGTACGGTCAGCGTAGTAAATGCGCAGACCTACTGAACAGTTACCGCTTTCTTTCCTATCATTATATGCAGTCAGACTATTGTTAGTCAATGGTAATAATTGTTAGTTAATTCTAACAGTATTTAGCCGTTACCGTGAACCATCTCCACACTTCTCCGTCCATCTCCCGGCGGATTCTGCCGCGCAGGCGGAGGTAGTCCAGATGCGCCATGCACTCTCCCACCGCAAACCACTTCTGGGACGGTGGAAATTCTTCCCAGCTGGCGGCACGGATCTTCCAACGCATCTTTCCAGCCGTCTCATATGCCGTCATGCCCGGATGTTCGGCAAGCAGCGCCTCCGTCTCCGCCAGACGCCGCTCATGGTGTGCCAGCAGCGCCTCGATGCGCGCTGCATAATCGCCCGTCTTCCGGTGTCCCGGCAGGGCAAGGCGGACCGGATATTTTCTGGCCAGGCGCAGGCTGTCGAGATAATCGCCCAGCGGATCCTCCGATTCCAGCCAGGAAGTAATATTCGGCGATATATCAAACAAGATATGATCGCCCGTGAACATGATGCCCTGCTTCTTTGCCCAGAACATCGCATTGCCCGGCGTATGCCCCGGCACGGAGATCATTTCCAGCGTGTAATCTCCTACCGTGTATTTCCAGCCTGCCTCAATCGGAACAAAACGGTCATCAACCTGATCCAGCTTATAGCGGACTGCCGGATTGAGCGCCTGCGTTTTCTTCATTTCATCCTCCGGAAATCCACCGGCACGGAATTGCGCCGCCAGCCGAAGCGGGCGCTCCGGTGTAAAACCGTCCTTTAAGATCGCCAGATCGATCCCGCTGATATAGATGCGGCTGTCCGCCCCTGCCGCCTCCCTGGCAAGTCCTGTGTGATCCGAGTGCAGGTGTGTCAGAAGAATATCCAGCCGATCCGGGCTACTTCCAAGTGCCCGAAGCCCTGCAAACAGCGCCTCTCGGCATTCCTCGCGCCGAAATCCGGTGTCAATCAGAAGATCACGCTCGTTTTCTTTTCCCTTGATCAGGTAACTATTGAGTTCCCGCAAAGGATTCTGCGGCAATTCCACACCGATCCGCCAGATTCCATTTGCCACCTGTTCTACAAGGGCTTCCCTATTCTCTATGTTCTTTGTGATTTCTTCTCTTTTATTTTCTTTAAGCATATTTTTCCTTATTGAATCTATTGAATCTTCTCAGCCTTCTGCTTTCTCTTCTCTATGATCCATCGTCCGGAACAGATATGCACAAATCAAAATCGCCACCACAATCGACAGATAATCAGCCGCCGGCTGTGCATAGATAACTCCATCCAGGCCAAACATCGCATTCAGCACGAAAATCAACGGAATAAAAATCAGTCCCTGGCGGCAGATCGTAAGAATCAGCGACGGAAGCGCTTTTCCCATTCCCTGGATCGTATTGATGCAGAGGAATAAGATACCAAGGAATGGCGCAGAAAGCTGGAGGGCAACCACCATCTGAATACCATACTGGACAACTTCTGCATCATTAATAAACATCTGAATCATTGTCTTTCTTGCGACAATCATAAACAATGTCAGAATCGTTCCCATAATAATCGATACAAATCCTGTAAATTTGAATACCGACATCAGTCGTTTCTTGTTGCGCGCTCCATAATTATAACCGATCAGCGGCTGGATTCCCACGCAGAGACCAATCTGCAGCAGGACAACAAGCATATTGGATTTCATCGCAACCCCCATCGCCGCTACCGGTGTGTCACCGTAACCGACCAGCGCCTGGTTCAGGATAATATTGGCAAAGCTCATCAGGATGTTATTTAAGGATGCCGGAATACCGATCCCTGCCACGCCGGAAACGATTCCATCTCCCATCTTAAAATCACGGAAATGAATCGACAGTGTCGATTTTCCCCGTAGATAATAAGCAATATAGTAAAGACAGGCCGCAATATTGCCGATAATCGTCGCAAGCGCTGCACCGGTCACTCCCCAGCCAAGCACCAGGATCATGATCGGATCCAAAATAATATTTACTACGGTACCTAACAGGTTTCCGACCATCGATTCTCTCGATGCGCCTTCTCCCCGCAGAATATTCGCAAATGCAGTTGAAAACATAATAAACGGCGCGCCGATTGCAATAATCGCCAGGTACTGTCTCGCAAAACCGATCGTATTTACACTGGCACCGATGAGATGCAGAATGGTTTCCATTCCAAGTACAGACAGGATAGCCACTATCACGCCCAGCCCCAGGGATCCATAGCAGCAGAATGAACTGATATGACATGCCCGATCTTTATGGCGTTCTCCCAGTGCTCTCGATATCGCTGAGCTGCCGCCGATACCGAACAGATGGCCTAATGCCATAAAAATCATAAAGACCGGCGTTGCCAGCGAAACTGCCGCCACCTGCAGCGGATCCTTCGTCTGACCGATGAAAAATGTATCCGCCATGTTATAGATAACAACCACCAGCATGGAAATCATGGTCGGAACCGCCATGGTTGCGACCGCCTTCGGTACGGGTGTTTTTTCAAATAAATCCGTATTTGTTTTCATTTGTCGTAACTCCTCTCTTTCTATATTTGTTGTATTCTTTACAGTCACATTCTCGCGCCGAGCGCGGTCGCTTGCGACATGTTTCTGCTTCGCGCAAGTGCACATCATTGGCACGTTAGTGCCTTTTTGTGTAATAGGGGATTCCAAGAAATTTCCTATTACATAAAAATACAGGCACTTCTGCCTGCTGTGTAAAAGACCAACTCTTATTTAAACACTTAATTTTATCATAAACACCTATTTTGTCAACTATTTTCCTATTAAATCTATCTTAAACTCATCTTAAAACCCAGCTTAAAAATTGTCTTTTGGAATTGTCTTTGGAAGTTGCAAAAAAGCGCTTTCTGGGATATGATGGAAACTAGAAAATTATGAATTTCATACCGATGGAGGATTTTTACTATGTCTAACAATTACGCAGGCAAATTTGTAAGTGCTGAGACCGCCGTCAAGGCCGTTCAACCGGGCGACTGGGTGGATTATGGCTTTGGCGCTGGATTTCCGGAGCTTCTCGACCGTGCGCTGGCAGCACGCAGGGATGAGCTGACCGATGTCAAGATCCGCGGCGGTTTAGTCATCCGCCCGCGCATCGAGGTTGTCGAAAGCGACCCGGAGCAGAAAGCATTCAGCTACTACAGCTGGCACATCGGCGATTATGAGCGCAAGCTGCAGACCCGTGGGCTCTGCAAGTTTATGCCGATGATGCTGCGTTCCCTGCCGGAAATGTACCGCCACCACATTCGCGTGGATGTTGCCTTTGTACCGGTTTCCAGACCGGATGCGGACGGCTACTGCGGACTGGGTATTTCCAACTATGCATGGCGCACCATCTTTGAGAATGCGCGCACCGTCATCTTCGAGATCAATGAGCGCCTCCCGCGCTTACAGGGCGTCGATGGTTCCCACCGTGTCCACCTCTCAGAGGCAGATTTCATCGTCGAGGGCGAGCATGAGCCGCTTCCGATCCGCACCTACCGCGATCCGAGCGCCGTTGATATTGAGATTGCCAAACGTGTCGTTGAGGAGATCCCGGACGGCGCTGTCCTTTCCCTGGGCGTCGGCGGCGTTCCGTTTACCGTTGCCAATATGCTGGCACAGTCCGACAAAACTGACCTCGGCTGCCACACCGGCACCATCAGCGATGCTTTTTTAGCCCTCTATAAGGCTGGCAAGCTGACCAACAAGAAGAAAGAAATTGACAACGGTTATTCTACCTGGAACCTTGCCATGGGCTCTCAGGAATTATATGACTGGCTGGATAATGAGCCGCAGCTCTTCCATCCGGCTGACGTCGATTACGTCCACTCCCCGTACCGCATCGGTGAGATGAAAAATGTCATCAGCATCAACGGTGGTGTCGAGCTGGATCTGATGGGACAGGAAAATGCCGAGTCTGCCGGCACCCGACAGCTCTCCGGTATCGGCGGACAGATGGATTTCCTGGAGGGCGCATTCCGCTCCGAGGGAGGCAAGGGCTTTATCTGCCTTGCTTCCACCCACAAGAAAAAAGATGGCTCCTTAAAATCCAACATCGTACCGTTCATTCCAGGCGGCAGCACCGTATCTGCACCGCGTACCATGATTCAGTACGTGGCGACCGAGTACGGTATCGCAAAACTGACCGGGCTTACCTTAAAAGAACGAGCGGATGCCATGATCGCCATCGCACACCCGGATTTCCGTGATGAGCTGCGCCGGTATGCGGAGGAGAATTTTAAATAAAAATTGGAAAGATACATCGGAACCGAAACATCAACATTCCATGTTATCTTTGATTATTTGAAAACCAGAATTTTCAACATAGAAAAGCCGTAACCTTATACTTTCGCTCATGAGTTTAATCCCATGGGCGGGTATATCTGGTTACGGCTTTTTATTTTTTATGCCCCTTTCTTCGCCCCTATAACAACCACAACCACCATAAACCGGCAGACCAGAATAATCATAGACGCAAAGAGCTGCCACAGCGCAATATGCAGAATCAGGCTGACTGCGTACCCACACAGTGCTGCTCCCATTACCATAGCATATCCACAGCACAGTTCGGAGTGATACGAATGTCTGGGCGAACCTGCGGTGTAGCTTTCCATCAGTCCATAGAGCACCACATATTCCAGCATACACGGAATCAGCGACCAGATGGTTCCGTCCGGCCACCTCCAGAACATGGACAGGAAGCTAGAAAAAGCAGTCACCAGCACAAGCGCCGCCCCTGCTGCCCGGTACACTCTCATCTCTTTTACATCCATCTGGAAAAATTCAGCCTGCCGCTCTTTCTGGAGAATCCCGATATATAAAATCAGGAACCCGATGCAGGGCGGCAGCAGCACCACATGGAACAGATTAATATGAATCAAAGCAAGAATCAGACCGGCTAAAATCTTATGATCTCCCGTTTTCACTTAAATGCCTCCTCTTTCAGCAGATATTTCCACACATCAATAAAGCGAAGCTCCCTTCTCTTCCTGTATTCATTTTCAAATGAAAGAACCTGCTCCCCGCCATCTTTGCCGATATATGAAAGCACTGCAACTCCTGAATGAAATACCTGCGGCGACTGGTCTTCCTCTTTGCCAATCCAATGGCTCTGGAACGTCAGCACATCACCCGTTTTTACTGTCAGCCGTTTCGGCTCTTCCCCTTCTTTTTGAGCTGGGATAGGCTCTCCATTTAAGGTCATCGAAAAATTTTCCATCTCCCCGGCTGACGCAATGCAGCCTTTTACTTCGATGGTTCCATCTTTCTGAACGGTGTAAACCTGTGTGGCCGTTCCATCTGAATTGGCGCTGGAACTTGGATTTTCCAGGGCGCTCCCGCCCTCCGGATTTGCAATCAGTACCAGATTACCAATTTTTACGTCTGCTGTGTTTCCATCTGAATAGAGCACCTGCGCCCGCGTCAGGATTCTCCACTGACGGATCCCGTTATGCTGCGGATCTTCAATCGAAAGCGTAGCATCCAGGCGATGAAGCGCATACTGTCCCGCTGACTGGACTGTCTCCCGCATTTCCTGCATTTGAAGTTCAGGCAACTCTGAAAAACGAATTTCTCTCACACAGATCTCATCCGTCACATCCGTCAGATAGGCAAAATTCACCTGTGTATACCATACATCCGAAGTTCCATCTGTCTCATCCACACTTTCTTCCCCGAGCGCATACAAGGACACTGTATTCTCCAATCCCATATTCGCATTCGGGTCTTTCACGCCTTCGTCTAAAACTCCAACTTTCACATCGGAATCGGTACTTTCTTCTTCAAGCGCCTCACTTGACACAGATGGAACGATTCCATCCTCCGAAGTTTCTACTCCGTCCAGCCCACAGCCCAGATAAGCCGACTGGCTGTAGTGCAGAAACAGCGGTTCTTTCAGCCGGAACGTATACTGGGCGATCAGACCCGCCAGCAGACAAATAAGCGCCAGCACCAGCCAGATACGCACGATCATCCGCTCCGGATGTTTCCGAACTGTTTTTGCCTGTTCTTTTACTTCCATGAGTTCCCCGCTTTTCTCATTTTTCTCTATCATAAAAAGGCCACCCACCTGTCTGTATAAGTTGTTCTCTTTGCAACATTATACCTTTTTTACAGGTGGGTAGTCTTTTCTATTTTCTTACAATTTATAGCCTTCTTTTTGAAAATTGCAAAAGCACGCAATTCGTAGCAATTTGGCATCCGCATTCACTGCCTTAACTTCTCGCCTGTCCCATCGATAACATTCGCAGCGCTTTGGTGAATTCAAGCACAGCCTATAACCATATCGATCCGAAAGACCTTCCAGAAAGAGAAAGCCGCCGCTGACAGCCTTGATGAATCGGTATCGATCCACTCAGCCGCCTGCGGCGGTTTTCTGCTTATTTATATAAGAATATCATATTTTTGACCGAAACGGTAAGCGCTTCTTTTATTTTCGGCATTTCGCGCATAGGCAGGCGATTCTGTTTTGTCTATATTTTACAACCAAATCGCAGACAATTCTGGGCTCAATCCAATGCCCTATCCAAGCCTTCCAATCAGCTTTATGCACTCTCATAGCCATTTACGCACCTACATTACATCTGCCATTATTCAGCTTCTGCCGCTCTCGCCTCCACTTCTCTCTTCTGTACATCGCCCGGAGCCTGCTCGTAGCGGCTGAACTCATAGGAGAATTCACCGATACCGCCGGTCATGGAACGAAGGTCGGTGTTATAACCAAACAGCTCGGACATCGGGATATCTGCCTCGATGATCTGTTTGCCGTGATGGTTGGAGTTCATACCGAGAACACGACCTCTTCTGCGGTTCAGATCGCCCATAACGTCGCCGGTGAATTTATCCGGAACGGTTACTTTCAGAGATGCGATCGGCTCAAGGAGAACTGGATTCGCTTCCATGAACGCTTTCTTGAATGCCAGCGTCGCTGCCATCTTGAATGCCATCTCGGAGGAGTCAACCGGATGATAGGAACCATCTAACAGGGTTGCTTTCACACCGACAACCGGATATCCAGCCAACGGACCCTTCTGTACGCATTCCTGAACACCTTTCTCAACTGCCGGGAAGTAGTTCTTTGGAACGGCACCGCCAAATACCTTCTCTTCGAATACATATGGTGTCTCCAGATCGCCGGACGGCTCGAAGGACATCTTAACATCGCCGTACTGTCCATGTCCACCAGACTGTTTCTTATATTTGCCCTGTGCTTCTACTTTCTTGCGAAGTGTCTCGCGGAATGCAAATTTCGGTTTGCTGAGCACAATGTCTACTTTATATCTTGCCTGCAGCTTGCTGACAACGACTTCGAGCTGCTGCTCGCCGATGCCGTAAAGTAAGGTCTGACGGTTCTCGGTATCGCTGACGCTTCTGAGTGTCAGATCTTCGTCCATCATCTTCGCCAGTGCACTGGAGATCTTGTCCTCATCGCCTTTGGTCTTAGCTGCGTATGCCATGTAGGTATACGGGGTAGAAATCTTCGGTTTGTGGTATACAATCGGAGCCGTGCGGACTGCGATGGTATCGCCGGTCTGAGTAACGTTTAATTTGGCAACCGCGCCGATATCGCCCGCCTTTAATTCCGGAACCTCGATGACATCCTTGCCGCGGAGAACATATACTTTCTGAACTTTCTCTTCAGCGTCTTTGTTTACATTGTAGATAACGGTATCTGGTTTTAAGGTACCGGTACAAACCTTCATCAGGGAGTATTTGCCGATGAACGGGTCAACCACAGTCTTGAAAACACGTGCCGACAGGGATACATCGTCATTATATTTAGCGGTAAAGCGCTCTGCGGTCGATACATCGACACCGACACACTCGAACTTGTCCGGTGACGGGAAGTATTTATCGATCGCCTGCAGCAAATATGCGAAGCCCTGTGCATTGATGCCGGAACCCATCATAACCGGAACGATGTTGCCCTCACTTACGTGCTCGCGCAGCGCCTGTGCGATCTCTTCCTGTGTAAATTCTTCACCGGAGAAATAGCGCTCCATATATTCTTCACTCGTCTCTGCCACTGCCTCGATCAGCGCATCACGGATGATGCCGAGGTTCTTCTTGGTGTACTCCGGAATCTCGCATTTCTCATATTCGCTTAAATGAGTGAAACGGCGGCCTTCCATCTTTACCGCATTGACAAAGCCGACAAATTTTTCATTTTCACGGATCGGCACCTGGAACGGCGCGATCTTACGGCCAAACTGTTTCTCCAGTTTTAAGATCAGCTCACGGAAGCTTGCCTGATCGTCATCCATGTTGGTAACGAAGAACAGGCGCGGCAGGTTGTACTCTTCACAGAGTTCCCATGCTTTCTCGGTTCCGACTTCGATGCCAGCCTTGCAGTTTACAACGATGACTGCTGCATCTGCTACACTGATAGCTTCCTCTACTTCTCCCACAAAATCAAAATAGCCAGGGGTATCTAACAGGTTAATCTTGATCGGTCCATCTTCTCCCTGATACTCCAACGGAATCAGCGTGGTGGAGATAGAGAACTGTCTCTTGATTTCTTCTTTATCATAATCGCTGATGGTGGTTCCTTCCGGAACTTTTCCCATTCTCTTGGTAGTACCTGTTACCAGTGCCAGCGCCTCTGCTACCGTTGTCTTGCCGGCACCGCCGTGCCCCAGTAACACTACATTGCGGATTTGTTTTGTCCCATACACGTTCATAGTTAAGTCCTCCCGTCTATTTATTTTGATGTTTTCTTCTTGTATTTCAACCTCTGTTCATATTGTACAAGAAAATAGAGAAAATTTCAAGTAAAACAACACCTTTATACAAAATTTATTCGTTTTATTTTGAAAAGCATTGAAAATGCGACAATTTCCCTGTTCAAAGGCGGTGAAATCAATCGCATTTTCGCAAATTTAGTAATAAACAGATGCAAAAAATTTTCTTTTTCACTTCAACGCGTAAAATCGTTGACAAGTGACTTGTTCTATTCTACAATAATTTCTAGTTTCATTTTTTTACTATACTACTTATGAAAGAGAGCGTAATTGCTATGAATACACCGATTAATCATCTTACCGCCGGTTTCATCGGACTCGGTCTGATCGGCGGCTCTATCGCCAGAGGTTTGAAACGCAGCGCCCCGGATATTCAGATCATGGCTTATATGCGGACCCGCGAAAAATTGGAACAGGCACATGCAGACGGCATTGTTGACCTGATTCTGGACGGCGTGGACGAGCATTTAAGCGAGTGCGACATCATTTTCCTGTGCACACCGGTTGAATTTAATGAATCCTATCTGCGCCAGATCCGGCCGTTCTTAAAGGAAGGCGCGGTTGTGACTGACGTCGGAAGCACCAAGACCAGCATTCATGAGACCGTTGCCGCGCTTGGCATGGAAAGCTGCTTCGTCGGCGGACACCCGATGGCTGGCTCGGAAAAGACCGGCTACGAGAGTTCAACCGACCATTTGCTGGAAAATGCATACTATATCATTACCCCGACACCGCACACCCCAGCTTCCCACACTGACCGTATGGTGGATGTAGCAAAGGCGATCGGTGCGCTGCCCCTGGTGCTGGATTACCATCGTCATGATTTCATTGTCGCGGCGATCAGCCATCTGCCGCACCTCATCGCCTCCAGCCTGGTCAACCTGGTACACGACTGCGACAGCGAGGATCAGATGATGAAACGGCTGGCTGCCGGAGGTTTCAAGGATATCACCCGTATTGCCTCCTCTTCTCCGGTCATGTGGGAACAGATCTGCATGACGAACACAGACAATATCACTGAGGTGCTGGATCGCTACATTGATTCCCTGACGACATTGCGGGAAGAACTGTCCGACCACCAGTCTAGAGCCATCTACCAGCTGTTTGAGTCCTCCCGCGACTACCGGAATTCGTTTGCAGAAACTCCAAAAGGATCGATACAGCCGGAATACGCCTTCTCCGCCGACGTGGTGGACGAGCCAGGTGCTATCTCCATCATTTCCTCGATCCTCTCCGGTAAAGGAATCAGTATCAAAAATATCGGCATCAGCCACAACCGTGAGCATGGCGAGGGCGCGCTGCGGATCAGCTTCTACGACAAGGATTCGATGGAAGCGGCGTGGGCGCGTTTGAAGAAATACAATTACACGCTGTTCGCGTAGACTGCAATGTATGTTTCAAACTTAACTTTCAACATTAATGTTTAGGCAGGTACAACTATGAACTCACTGAAATTTACCCATACATCTTCTCTCCGGGGCGAACTGACCGTTCCGGGAGACAAGTCCATCTCCCACCGCAGCGTCATGTTCGGCGCTCTTGCAGACGGACTGACCGAAATCCACGGCTTCCTGCAGGGCGCAGACTGTCTCTCCACGATCTCCTGTTTTTCCAAAATGGGAATCTCGATCGAAAATCAGGGCGAGACCGTTCTCGTCCACGGACGTGGACTGCACGGGCTGACTGCCCCAGACTCCGTTTTAGACTGCGGCAACAGCGGCACCACAACACGCCTGATCTCCGGCATTCTCTCGGCCCAGAAATTTGACACAACACTGACCGGCGACGCTTCCATCCAGAAACGCCCGATGAAGCGCATCATCGATCCTCTCTCCCAGATGGGCGCAAAGATCGAGAGTGTCAATGGAAATGGCTGCGCGCCGCTCCATATCACCGGCTCACCGCTGCACGGCATCCATTATAATTCTCCGGTTGCCTCCGCCCAGGTCAAATCCTCGATTCTGCTGGCAGGTCTGTATGCCGACGGAGAAACCCGCGTGACCGAACCGTACATCTCCCGCGATCACAGTGAACGGATGCTGTCCGCATTCGGCGCAGACATCCACACAGAAGGAACCACCGCGATTTTACAGCCGGCAAAACAGCTCTATGGACAGAAAATTCAGGTTCCGGGCGATATCTCCTCCGCTGCCTTTTTTATCGCAGCCGGACTCATCGTACCGGATTCAGAAATCTTAATTAAAAATGTCGGTATCAACCCGACCCGCGACGGCATCCTGCGCGTCTGCAAGGCGATGAACGCGGACGTCGAACTTCTCAATGTAAACACCGCCTCCGGCGAACCGACCGCCGACCTGCTCGTCCGCTCCGGTAAGCTGACTGGAACCGCGATCGAGGGTGCGATCATCCCGACTCTCATCGACGAGCTTCCGGTGATCGCTGCGATGGCGTGCTATGCCGAGGGAACCACCATCATACGCGATGCCGCGGAACTGAAGGTAAAAGAGTCAAACCGCATTGCTGTCATGGTAGAGAATTTAACTGCTATGGGCGCGGATGTGACCGAGACCGAGGATGGCATGATCATCCACGGAGGCAAGCCGCTGCACGGTGCTGTGATCGACAGCAAGAAGGATCACCGCATCGCCATGACCTTCGCCGTTGCCGCACTCGGCGCTTCCGGCGAGACCGAAATTCTGGATGCAGACTGCGTAAACATCTCCTATCCGGGATTCTATGGGGATCTGGAACGGTTGTGTAAATAAAATGTGACTATGCATATTTGAGACAAAAAGGGCAGGAAAAGCTTCAAATCGCTTTCCTGCCCTTTTCTTTTGTCCTACTGCCCATATTTCGCAAAATACCGATCCAGCACCTGTCTTGCGATCGGCGCAGCGACCGCACCGCCGGAACCGGACTCTTCTGCCAGCACGCAGATCGCCACCTTCGGCTTGTCTGCCGGAGCGAAACCGACAAACCAGGAATGGGTCTCCTTACCTGTCTCAAACTCGGCGGAACCGGTTTTTCCGGCCACCGTATAGGATGCCCCCCGCATCGCGGAACCCGTACCAATCTCGACCACCTGGCTCATGAGATGCGTCAGAAACTGTGCGTCATTCGCAGACATCAGAGTTCCATAGGCGGACGGAAGGAACTTCTTGACCGTCTGACCACCCACATTTTCAACATGATCGATCATATATGGCTTCATCAGCGTGCCGCCGTTGGCGATCGCCGATACGATCATCAGGTTATGCAGCGGCGTAATCTGGGTTTTTCCCTGTCCGATCGCGGTCTGAAGCTTTTCCCAGTCATCCGAACTGCCGTCGAGCGAAAACGTGCTCTGATTGTACGGAAGTGTGTACGGAAGCTCCGAATTAAAGAGCATCTGATTTGCCAGCGCCCGGAATTTTTCTGAATTAATCTGCATTCCAATCTCCGCAAACGCACCGTTGCAGGAATTGGCAAATGCCTGAATCAGGTTCTGCGCCCCGTGTGCCGTCCCGTGGTAACATTTAATCGTATAATCGCCATTCTGGTAAGAGCCATTACAATTATACACATAGTCCTGCCAGGTATTCGGGTTCTCTTTCATATATTCCAGCACCGTCAGCATCTTGAACGTCGATCCCGGCGGATATAAGCCCTGCGTCGCGCGGTTGACTAACTGCGCCTTCGTATTGTCCGGCGATATCAACTCTGCCCAGCGCTCATCGACGAGATTCGCATTGAAATTCGGCTGGGAAACCATCGTTAAAATCTTTCCCGTATCCGGTTCCATGACGATCACCGCGCCCCGGTGTTTTCCGATCGCGTCAGATGCCGTCTGCTGCAGATCCACATCGAGCGTCGTAATCACATTGTCGCCCAGATTTTTCTTCCCCTGAAATTCATTGATCGTTTTCTCAATCAGATTCACATGGGAGGAAAGCAGGTAGAAATTCGCCAGCGACTCCAGACCTGTTTTTCCATTTTTGCCGGAATATCCGACCGAATGGACAAACAGATAATCATACGGATAATAGCGTTTCTCGCTTCCGTCACTTGCAACGTTCGTCTGCGCCAGCACCGTTTTATCATTGCTCATAATCGAACCGCTGATCACCCGGTCTGAGAGGAGATCGAGTCTCGCATTATAAGAGCTGCCGATCACATTTTCACTCTTAAACTGGATAAACCAGCCAAAATAAACGGCCATCGCGATAAAGAGCGCCGCAATCCCATAGGTCAGCCACAGAATATGACGGTTTGAACGCGCTCTCGCATTTTCAGTTCTTTCCATTTCATCCTTCTGCCTCATCAAACTGCTGCTCCTCCTCTTCTTCCTCATTCCGTTTCAGGACATATAGTCCCTGTATCACGCCAAACAGGATAAATGTGCTGAGAATCGAACTGCCTCCATAACTGACAAGCGGCAGCGTCACGCCGGTGGACGGAATAAACTTGGTCACGCCGCCAATCGTCAGGAACACCTGCACCACATACTCAATTCCCAGACCAAACGCGATCAGCTTGTAAAATAATGCCTGCATCCGGGTCGCAATCAGCATGAACTGCATGAAGCAGCCCAGACAGATCAGGAGAATACAGAGCGCATAGATGCCGCCCAGCTCCTCCGAGATCGCCGCGAAAATGAAGTCCTTCTCGACAACCGGGATCTTCTTCGGCATCCCCTGGTAAAGTCCCATGCCAAACCAGCCGCCTGTGCCGATCGCAAAGAGCGCCTGCGTAACCTGATATCCTTTTCCTGCGATGTCACTCCACGGATCCTGCCATGCTTCCACGCGAACACGCACATGCGAAAACAGCTTATACGCCAGCATCGCAGCCGCACAGCCGCTTCCATGACCGCCTGCCAGATACAGCCAGTTGGAGGTTGTAATAAACAGCATCAGGACATAAGCGAGGAAAAAAATCAGTGCACTTCCCAGATCCTTGGATAACACCAGAATCAACACGTGCGCCGCCGCCACGCCGGTCGTGATCGCCACATTTTTAAACTCCGTTGAGCGGTAAAACATCGTCGCCACGAAGAATACAAAGCTGATCTTAACAAACTCGGACGGCTGGAACGAAAATCCGCCGATACTGATCGAAAGCTGCGCGCCGAAGCTGGTATTGCCGATCACACAGACAACCAGCAGCAGCGCCAGACCTATCAGGCCGTACACCCACGGTATCTTAGCGAGCTGCCAGGTTCTATCTATCACATATGGTATAATCATTGTGATAACCGCCGCAACTGCCATGATGATAAACTGGCGGACCGCCTTGTCCATCGAGATGCGCGTCAGCATGATAAAACTGGTGCACAGAAGCATACACGTGTTGTTCAGCAACAGTCTCGACGCATTCCGGTAAAACAGCCGGTATAAAAGCTGGTACAGGACAAAAAAGACAAGCTGCGCGCCGAAAAATAGCACAACTGCCTCATCCTCGGTTTGTAGATAAATGATCGTACCCGACAGAAGAAATATCAAAAACAGCGGTACATTCTGCAGACGACAGAGCCGGAGTTTCGACTCGTCATCCGGCAGTGAAAAAAAGCGGAAATTGTAATATGTATAAATCAGTATCAGCAATATCATCAGATACCTGGACATCGTTGTCACAAGATTTATCATGGTGATCCTCCTTTTCATGTGTACCCGGAAGATTCCCGGTACACACGCTACTCTACGCCCCTCTTAAAATGACCTCTTGTAAATTCGCCCTCCAGCTCCACCGGTTCCTGATGGAGGAAGGTCTTCACGTAGGCATCCAGCACTTCCCCGGTCTGTGCCGCACTCTCCGACGTAAATGACAGACGCAGCACCTCCGGCTGCAGGCGGTCTATCTGCTTTTTATCCTTCAAAAGCGACAGGGGGCTGGAATTGTAGATCGTATTGCAGCAGAAACGGCACTGGTTCCTTACCGGAAATACCTTCTTTTTGCGATCCCGCAGATACAGATATTCCGGACATTTACTGCATCCTTCCACTGTTTTCCGGATGCACTGGGCGGTTACCATGACCGGGATCGAGCCATATACGAGAAGTTCCCGTTCCCGGCTGTCGCGCGCCTCCAACTCCCGGCTGTTGAGCTCGACCGGAAGGGTAAAACGCATCGAAAGCTCCGGCGCCATCTCCCGCACAAAATCCTCCGCCCGGTGATTCATCGTATAAATACCATAATCCATCACAAGCGGGATGGAAATCTTCCACTCGCGCACCAGTTCCAGCTCTTCCCATGCCCGGATGACAAGACCGTCAAATCCCGCCGATTCCAGCCTGGAACGATGTGTTTCAAAATATTCCTTTGCCCGATCGCGGAAAATATGCGGCATTACCAAAAGACACTGCTTGTCTGCCTCATGGCAGCGCGATACCCATTCGTTCCACTGTTCGGCACCAAATTCAGCGCTATCCAGATAGATGGCGCCGACTTCCGGTACGGATAACGCCACTTTTAACTGTGCCGGGTGTTCGACCGAAACATGGATGTGGTACAGAGCTGTTTTATTCCCTTTTTTATTCTCAAACAGCGTTTTCTGGCTCTGTACAGGTAAACCCGCTGTGAGTTCAACGTCCTGAGCCGGGCTGGTTTTTTCTGATTCCGAACCTGTCTGGTTATTTTCTTCCGGATTTTGCCACCCTTTTCCTGTCCCGCACGCCCTATTTTCCGGTATCTCCCGGCGGTATGGACGCAGTATCTCCTCAGTCAGCTGCTCAAACGCAGAGCGGCGGAGTTCATTTAACTCCTGCACCGGCACAAAGGGGCTGCCGCCTGTCTCCACTTCCAGATTTTCAAAATAATACGGCGTATTTCCCGTTTTTCCGAGCTGTTTCTCAATCCGTTCCTTGCTCATCGGCTGTTTCACTGCCGTCTGGACAACTGCTCCGATTCCGCCTGCCATCCGGCTTTCTCCCGTCAGCGGATCTTCGTATTGAAGCGTCAGCTGCAACGGTTCGCCTTCACAGACACGCGCAAACCCCTGAACCGGTTCTTTCACCTCTGCTTCCACATACGTTTTGTCCAGATACTGGTAAAGTTCCCGGTTTTCCTGGCGGAATGCCGGTTTCTCATGGCAGACCACCATATCGCGTCCATTGTGCTCGGTATAATAGCCTAACGTCTGACCGCCGCGGTCAAACAGATCCAGCAGCTCCTTCCGGTCTTTCGGGTCAACCCGGTAACCTTTTCTGCCATTCTTTAAATATAAATCTACATATTTCCGGTACAGGCGCACTACGCCTGCCGTATAGCGCGGACTCTTCATGCGCCCCTCGATTTTCAAAGAATAAACGCCTGCTTCCAGAATATCCGGCAAAATATCCAGCGTACAAAGATCCTTGAGACTGAGCACATACTTGGAATCGCCCGGATTTAACACGCCATTTTCTTTCTTTTGTTTTTTGTTTTCATTAGGGTTGTTCTCATCCAGCCGCCGAAGGACATCAAACGGAAGCCGACAGGTCTGAGCGCATCGTCCCCGGTTGCCGCTTCTGCCGCCGATCAGGCTGCTGAACAGGCATTGTCCCGAATAACAGTAACAGAGAGCCCCGTGAACAAAGCTCTCTATCTCCACGCCCGTCTCCTGATAAATGCGGCGTATCTCTTCCAATGAAAGTTCACGCGCTGTAACGATGCGGACCGCGCCCATTCTCGTCATAAGCGCCGCGCCCTCCGGTCCGGTAATCGTCATCTGTGTGCTCGCATGAACCGGCAAATCCGGAAAATGCTCCCGGATATAAGAAAATACGCCCATGTCCTGCACGATCACGGCATCCAGTCCCGCCTGGTAATACGGAAGCAGATAGTCGTATAAGTCATCCATCTCGTCTTCCTTTACCAGCGTATTGACCGTCATATAAAGCTGACGCCCATGCAGATGCACGTAGTTGATCGCTTCCAGCATCCCCGTTTCATCCGGATTTTCCGCATATGCCCTGGCTCCGAAACGGCTGCCGCCCATATAGACTGCGTCTGCCCCCGCAGCAACCGCCGCTTTCATGCTATCGAAGGAACCCGCCGGTGCCAGAATTTCCACCTTTTTTTTCATATCATTTCACCCATTATAACCGCAGAATTGCATCTTTCAGTTCCACCGTTCCCTGTCTCTTGGGAAATGGCTTCCGCTTCATATATGCCTCCACCTGTGCCTGACGGACAGCTGCCAGTTCCTCACGTGCTGCCCCTGCCTCCTGGAGGCTTTCTTCCAGATCTTTCTTTATCGTCTGTTTTTCCTGCTCCAGCTGGCTCAGCTGCTCTTTTACACTTTGTTTTTCCTGTTCCGTCTGCATCAGACGTGCTTCCAGCTGCGATTTTTCCGTCTGCACAGCTGTCGCCGCCTGTCTTGCTTCTTCAAGCTGTTGTTTGAGAATCTCCAGCTTGTCCTGCAAAGAAGCGATTTCACTCTGGGATGACTCGACCGCCAGACGCTGATCTTCTGCATCCTGTTTCCAAACCTCTGCTTCTCCACGGAAATCGTTTGCTTCCTTCTTTGCATCCGCAATCTGTTCCAATGCCTCTTTCTTTGCAGCTTCTGCCTGCTCCCGGGCTGTCTGCTCCGCCCTGGCAGCGCGATCCTGGGCTGCTTTTTCCGCGGATTCCACGCGATCCTGTACCTCTCTCTTCGCACGCTCAATCTGCT